>Ga0302309_10000185_pt1 | contig 83075 bp, 88 predicted proteins | sample III_Palsa_N1_1_FD_200453 | JGI IMG/M metagenome (GOLD analysis project Ga0302309, IMG submission 200453) | Peat permafrost microbial communities from Stordalen Mire near Abisko, Sweden - III_Palsa_N1_1 | ecosystem: Environmental > Terrestrial > Soil > Palsa > Peat permafrost | place: Sweden...
ACTTTACATTAAGAACATGGTATGTATCCGATGCAAGATGGTCGTGAAAGAACAACTAAAAAAGTTATCACTGCATTATATCGTGGTTGAATTAGGTGAAGTTGACATCATGGAAAATATTTCACCTGCCCAATTGGCGGAGTTTAAAGTCTCCTTATTGAAATACGGATTAGAGCTGCTGGATGATAAAAAGAGCATCCTGATCGAACGCATAAAAAAAGTGATCGTTGAATTGATCCATTACGCCGACGAACCTTCAAAAGTTAATTTTTCCGATTACCTGAGCGAGAAGTTAAACCATGATTATACGTACCTGGCCAATTTATTTTCCGAGGTGGTGGGTATTAATATTGAACATTATATCATTATGCATAAAATTGAAAGGGTGAAAGAGTTGTTGGTTTATGACGAGCTTTCGCTGACAGAAATATCCTATAAACTGCACTATAGCAGCGTAGCTCACCTTTCCAATCAATTCAAAAAAATTACGGGGCTAACACCGTCTTACTTTAAAAAATCCAAAGAAAACCGGCAGTTAGGCCTTGTCAATCCGTAACGGATAAATCCTGCTTAAAACACCACGATTTTCCAGTTGTTTACCCCAATTGACGAACGGGCCCTCCATAATATTCCTGATATATATCAGTTACCCGGGTGATGTTTTACAATCTTTTCATGGATTGCTCTGGCTAGTTTAGCCACACATTAAACAGCAGTATTTAAATGTGGCCCCGGGCTGCATCGTTCAATAGAGCAAGGCTTTAATCACCCATACTTATATCTAAATACAAGGAAAATATAATGAACCAACTTCGTCGTGTAGTGGTAACCGGGCTGGGTGTACTGGCCCCATCAGGTAATGAGATCGAATCCTTCTGGAAAAATATTATCAATGGCAAGCCTACCGCATCGCGGATTGAAAGGTTCGACCCGGATTTGTTCCGCACGAAATTTGCCTGCCAGCTTCAGGGTTTTAATGCGGCTGATTTCTTAAACCAGCATGACCTGAAGCGTTCCGACCTGTTTACGCAATATGCCCTGGTAGCCGCTGACCAGGCTATCAAAGATTCCGGTTTTGATATGGATAAACTATCGCCCTTTGATGTCGGCGTGATATGGGGTTCAGGGCAAGGCGGAATGGGGGTATTTGAGCAGCAGGTGACCACCTATGTGGAGGGCGGAAACATACCAAGGCACAGCCCCTTCTTTGTACCGAAGCTGATTGCCAATATGTCATCTGCCATGATCTCGATCAGGCATGGATTTATGGGAATTAATTATACTACCGTATCCGCCTGCGCTACTGCCAACACCGCCATCATGGATGCTTTTAACTACATCAGGCTGGGCAAGGCCAAAATAATCATCTCGGGTGGTTCGGAAGCGCCCATCACAGAGGCCTCCGTTGGCGGTTTTTGTGCCATGAAGGCCATGTCAACACAAAATGATAGCCCTGAACAGGCTTCTAAACCCTTTGATATAGGCAGGGATGGTTTTGTAATGGGTGAAGGTGCAGGGGCATTGGTGCTGGAAGATTATGAACATGCCAAAGCGAGGGGCGCGACCATTTATGGAGAACTCAAAGGGGCCGCCATGACCGCAGATGCTTACCACATCACCTATACACATCCCGAAGGAATTGGTGCGGCCAAGGCCATGAAAATAGCCTTAAAGGAGGCCGAAGCAAACATAAGTGACGTGGATTATATCAATGCCCACGGGACATCAACCCCGGTGGGCGACCTTTCGGAAACGAAGGCGATAAAGGCCTTAGCGGGTTCAGCCAAACTAAAAATGCTCATCAGTTCAACAAAGTCGATGACCGGGCACCTGTTAGGTGCCGCCGGTGCCATAGAGGCGGTGATTTGTTTATTGGCAATCCGTGACCAGATCATACCGCCAACCATTAACACAGTTCAGATTGATCCGGATATCCCTTCGGATATGCGGATTTTACTAAAGGATGCCGTGCAGGCAAAAGTGGTTATGGTCCTTAGCAATACGTTTGGCTTTGGCGGTCATAATGCGACGCTGGTGTTCAAAGCTTTATAACGATAATGCCAGCAGCTATCTGCCGCGAAAATAACTGATGATAACGATGCTCAAAATGATCCCGACCACCATGACAACATAAAGCATGATCTCATTAACCGCGAATTTTTTGTATTTCGTCCAGAAAGAATAATCTGTTTTGGATTTTGACATACTACAAAATTAAGTGATTATGTGCTTTAAAGGTCAAACATCCCTATGATATAAATCAGTATTCCGGCTGATGTTTTACAGCCTGTCCGGATCATGTTACCCTTACTTTTGTTTTAAAGAAATGCGTTTCAAGACGCAGTAATAGATACACCATATCCGCTCCAAATCAAAAGCGGAAAATTAATAAATAGTATGAAAGATACATTTCATATGGGTTACGATTTAGAACAGGCTGGTTTTGATTTTGCCGCTGTCAATAAGCGAAACAACCATAATATAGAGTTACTTAACGGAATCGCGGAAGACTTCGTAAAAGCTTCCGGGAATAAAGCCAGGATAATAGCCGATAAAGAAGAACTATTTTATAGGTTTTACGAAGCTATTCCGGCTTTAACGATTGCTGAACCTATTCTGATCCTGTCCATCAGCAGTAGTTCCGCCATAACGATCAAGTTTATTAACCGGTCAAGTCCCTTATTCAGCAATTTATTTGTTGAAGAATTGTCAAAGATTTAACCTGTGGCCTTCAGCTTAACAGACTATTAAAATCAACTATAATGATAGGCTTACCACTATGGGTAAAATATCAGCAAAGGGCATATTTGTACTATATTATCGTTCCGCCCTGTAAAAGAGATTCATCTTTTGAAATTCTGCTGGAGGGAAAAAACTGTAAGATAGCTTTAGATGCAACCGATACCTGGGTGGAAAGGAACGACACAGGGCCGGCACTATATGATGCTGAATTGATCCGGTTGATCGGAAAAGTCGTCATCGCGCATTTCCATATCAGGAAACCCCATTGCAATTAACTGGCGCAGGAAAGGAAATGTACAATAGAGAATCGTTTAAATTTCTACGATAACACCGGCATACGTCAATCCGCCGCCGAACCCCAGCAACAACGCTTTATCGCCCTTTTTTAATGTTCCGGCCCTGGCTGCTAAATCCCAGGCTAAAGGAATAGAGGCCGATGAAGTATTGCCAAATAGTTCAAGGCTGGTGAGCATCCGGTACATCGGGTAATTAATGGACAAAGCAACGGCCTCAATAATGCGCAGGTTGGCACTGTGTAAAATTATCCAGTCTAAATCGGCAATCTGTAGTTTATTCAGCGCTAACAGCTCGGTGATTTTTTCGCCCATGTGCTGAACGGCCCATTTATAAACCACGCGCCCGTTTTGATGTATTTTACCATTTACAACTACTTCCTCTCCGTTAATAAGCCGGTTGTTTTGCGATAAGTAAAGGTCTTTGCCGTGACTGCCGTCTGTGCCCGTTATCCCGTTAAATATTCCTGCCTGGGCAGAACACTCAACAAGCGCCACGCCTGCAGCATCACCAAACAGGATACAGGAGCTCCGGTCTGAGAAGTCAGTAAATTTGGACAAGGTTTCCGCGCCAATGACGAGAATCTTTTGGTGCGTGCCTGCGGCGACCAGTCCCTTTGCCAGTATGACCCCATAAACAAACCCTGCGCAAGCGGCCATCACATCGATACAGCCTGCATTGGGAATTGCAAAATGATTCTGAACCCGGCTTGCCATGCTCGGCATCACCTGGTCCGCGGTCGTAGTCGCAACGATAATAAAATCCACCGCTTGAATAGCAATGGAAGGATTTTCGCGGATCAGGTTTTCAACGGCTTTTACCGCGAGGTCACTGGTAAACTGGTGTTCAGCCGCAAACCGCCTTTCCCTGATGCCGGTCCTGGAAACGATCCATTCGTCCTGGGTTTCAATTTTATCTTCAAACCATTGATTGGTAATAACCTGTTCCGGCACGTAAGTACTAACGGCTGTTATTTTTGCGTTTATCATTTTTAAAAATAGTTATAAATTAGGTGATGATCTGCAAATCTTTAAGCTTTGCTTCATCTGGCCGATGTGGCGGTGTGCAAACTGTTGCGTAAATTTTATCTGGTTTCTTATTTAACTTTACTTTGAACAAAGGGCAGGCGGCATACCTTAGCCTTGTGAAACAGGTTCCTGATCTCAATCAGCAAGGGCGTCCCGGGTTGTTTTAAATGGGCATCGACATAGCCTAAGCCGATGCCTGTTTTCAGCGTGGGTGATTGCGTACCTGAAGTGATGATGCCGACCGGTTCGTGGTTACTATTCATGATCCGGTAGCCGTGCCGGGGGATGCCTTTATCTTCCATCATGATCCCCACCAAAGCTGATTGGGTGCCCTTGTTTTTTTGTTCCTGTAACACACGCCAACCCGTAAAATCCTTACTGAATTTGGTGATCCGGCCCAGGCCGGCTTCAAAAGGTGTAGTCGTATCATCTATATCATTTCCGTAAAGGCAGTAACCCATTTCCAGCCTCAGCGTATCTCTTGCGCCTAAGCCTATCGGCCGTATGCGGTAATTCCTGCCAGCGGAAAAGATCGCGTTCCATAGTTCTACCGATAAATTCCTGGTCAGGTAGATCTCAAACCCGCCGGCCCCGGTGTAACCGGTATTGGAGATGATCACATCCGGGATGCCGTATACCATGCCGGTTTTAAAATGATAATAGGGAATATCTTTAAGCGAAATGGAGGTGAGTTTTTGCAGGGTATCTATCGCGTAAGGGCCCTGCACGGACAACAGGGAGGTGAACCCGGAAGTATTTGAAAGTTCCGCGCCGTTTGAATTATGGGCGACGATCCAATTCCAGTCTTTTTCAATATTGGAAGCGTTGACCACCAGCATATATTTTTCCTCGCCTAACCGGTAAACCAGTATATCGTCAATGATACCACCGCGCTCGTTGGTGATGCAGGAATATTGTACCTGCCCGATGGTTAGATCCGAAGCGTCATTGGTCGTTAACCGTTGGATCAGGTCTAAGGCACCAGCACCCCGAATGATAAATTCACCCATATGGGAGGCATCGAATACCCCGACCTCGTTTCTGACCGCATCGTGTTCCTCGTTAATACCCGTGGGGTATTGTATAGGCATATTATACCCGGCAAATGGGGCCATCTTCGCGCCTAAATGCTGATGAACGGGTGTTAAAACAGATTCTTTCATGTTTGATTAATTTTAGCAGGCTATTTGCCGATAAGCGTTTTATATTGGTCTGCGGTTAATAAGGCCCTGATTTTGATAAAGCTTTTTCTAATAAATTCATTTGACAATTTTTAAATTGGTAAAACCATTTGCGGCATTTTCCTTGCCGCTGTTGATCTCCACTTTATCCAGTTCCCGGTGGTAATGGATTTTCGGCGAAAGCCAGTACAACAGGATTACCCTGGAATACCGGAAATTGACAGGTGACACCAGGATACAGCCGGTTAAGATGGTGCTGAGATACAGCCAGGGCGAAACCGTATTATGCGTGATCAGGTAGGTAACCAGGCAGAAAAAACCAACTTCCATAATGTTGAGCGCATAACTGACATACATGGCGGCATAGAAGTAGCCGGGTTCAATTTCAAACGTCATGTGGCAGTGGGGGCATAGGATGTTAATCTTGTTGGAACCAAAGCTGTACATGCCGCCTTCAAACATATTGCCCCGCCGGCAACGCGGGCATTTGGCATGTAGCATGGCCCACGATTTTGGTGTTGCTGAATCGGTTGTTTCCATTATCTTTTGATCCACATTTTGAGCAGTTTATTGTAAGAATTATCGACCAGGTTATAGCTTGCCGGGATCTGTGTTTCACGGGCATGATAGGTGACCAGCCGGGTGCCTGGTTTCTTTTCCTCCAGCATGGCATGGACAAAGCGGGTATATCGCTCATACAACTCAAAAGAGGTCCGTACCGAGTAATCTATCCGGCTGCCCGGCTCTATATTTTCATAAAAAGAATTGTAGAAATAAAAGTGGTCGTAGTCGTTATAGTCGAGCCCGGTCAGGTTGCCGTGGATAAAGGATACATTATCCAGGTTGATCTCCTCTTTCGCTAATTCCGCATATGCACAGAGCGCCTTACGTTGCTCAATGCCGATAAACTTAGTTTCGGGAAAGTGTGCCCCGGCGCAAATACAAAATTTCCCTACGCCGCTGCCGATATCCAATACCCGGGTATGGGGTATCGCTAAAAAGAACGCGGCTTTTTTGGCGATATCAAGCGGCGTCCAGTGCATCCGGGACAATTCTTTGATATGATCGGGATATAAATAATCGAAAGAAGCGTCTTTTCTAAACAGGTAAAAATTTAAGGTATCAGTTTCCATTGGTTATGATTAATGATATTAAGTGATAAGGTCCATTCAGGTCAGCCATTATTCTTTGATCCACATGCGCAGCAAGCTATTTTCAGAGGCCCATACTAACTTAAAATTGATTTGGATCGCTTCATCCATGCACTGGTAAGTGACCAGGCGTGTGCCCGGCTTGACTTCTTTTAAAGCAGCTAACAGGTATTCCGTATAATAGGCGTAAAGGCTGTAGGATGTTTCGATGGTATCATCAATGGCGTTTTCCCGGTCTATATTCTCATAAAAAGCATTAAAAAAATAGAAATGGTCAAACTCTTTAAAATTGATCTGGGTGATGTTGGCATGTACGAAACAGGCATTTTCCAACTGGGTATAGTTCTTGGCAATCTTTGCATAATGATGCAGCTCCTGCCTTTGCTCAACGCCATAAAAAGTAGCTTCCGGGTAAAAGAAGGCCCCGGTCAAACAGAATTTTCCGATGCCGCTGCCAATATCCAGCACTTTAGCACCCGGCTCCGCCAAAAACTCTGCCGCTTTTCGCGCGATGGCCAGGGGTGTCCATTGCTTAGCCGACATCAATTGAAAATGCTCGGGATAAAGCCAGTCGAAATCTGCATCCGTTCTAAAGAGCGCAACATTGAGTGGTTCCGTTTGTAAAGGAACGATCAACCCTGTTTTAACCGGGTCATTATAGACAGGCGGAAAATGAGAAAAAGGGTAAGCATCCATTAAAAGCAAATTTACCCCCTTGGTATAGCTGGTTTATCGAATAAAATCAGCCCATAACACGATATTTATCAGTTTTTTATATTATCGTATCTTTACGACATGAGTTTATCAGGGATCTTTCCTATTGACCGTTGGAATTTTACAACACAATCTATTTTGAATAGTTTGTCGGAAGAGGATTACCAGCTATTGGTAGCTCATCAAAGCGAACAGAAGTATCAAAAAGGCGATGTAATCTTCAGGGAAGGTTCGGTTCCGTCAGGGATCTTTTTGGTGAGAAGCGGTAAGATCAAGAAATACAAAGTTGACCAGATCGGCAAAGAGCAGATCATTTATGTCGCCAACCAGGGTGAACTGATCGGGTACCACGCGGTGCTGGCAGAGGAGCGCTATCCCGATTCCGCATCCGCCCTGGAAGCAAGTGCGTTAAGCTTTATCCCGAAGGAAGATTTTTTCGAGGTGATCCACCGCTCACCCGGTTTTAGCCAGCGGCTGCTTAAAGCGCTGAGCCATGAATTTACGGTACTGGCCAACAGCATATCGGTATTCGCCCAGCGAACAGCACCGGAGCGGCTGGCCATCGCCCTCATTGTATTGCGGGAAAAATACAAGAACGATCAGTCCGCTGAGCACGAGATCGTCCTCAATATTTCCCGGACCGACCTCGCGAATATCGCAGGCATCGCGCAGGAAAATGTGATCAGGCTGTTAAAGGAGTTTAAATCGGAAGGCATCCTGGCCACCGAGGGCCGGAAAATTATTATAAAAGACATCAAACTGCTGGTCAAAAGGGCAAATTACCGCTAATCTTCTTATTCTGTATGCCCGATCGTGCGCTTTATTGCATTAACGCCGGTGCGGTAATATCTTTTGGCCTTAATTCTTAACAGATCATATCCCAGCGCGAACAACAGGATCGTTATCGGCGCGAAAAAGGACGGAAACCCAAAGCGGTGGAATAGGTAGGCACCCAAAACCGCCCCAGCCATAAAAAAGAAAATGATATAAGTCCGCAGTTTGATCTTGGATCTCAGCTTTGGCCGTTCCGCTTTATCGCCATGCAGGATCTGTGCAAGGTCGATTCCCAGATCAGTAAACGTCCCGGTAAGGTGCGTCGTCCTGACGACCGATCCAGATACCATGGAAACTAAGGCGTTTTGCAGGCCCATGGCAAAAAGCAGGCTGCCTGCAAAAAACTCCTTGGAAACCAATGTGCCATCGTATTTATAACCATAAAGGGCCGATACCAGTAAAATCAATATTTCGATGATCACCGGGATAAAATAAGAGAAACGCTGGTTTTCGCCCGTGAAGGAAAGCACAAGGCTGGTAAAGAAAGCGCCTGCTAAAAAAAGAAACATCCAGAGGGCGATAACCGCTGCTGTCTTCCAGTCCTGGAACGCGATCCTTTCCGCAAATAAAGCGGCATGTCCCGTCACGTTCGTCGTCAGTACCGAAAATCCTAAAAATCCTTCTGCATTGACAAACCCCGCCGTCAGCCCCAAAAGGGTTGCCAGCTTCAGATTATGCTGCGGGGTCCGTTTTGCTCCTAAGTGCCTTAACATCCTTCGTTTCTCTGCGCCGTTAAAATTAATTGGCCCTTTTCATTAAGGTACAAAAAATCAGACAAAGATAGACCGATATGCAGCAGAAAAAGGTAAAAATCACATTATAAAGATTTTAGTATTTTTCGTTCCCCTGCGGGTCGCGCTTTTATATCAGCGGTATATCTACACAGTATATTCATAATGTGTTTAGCGATTAAGCAGAAAGAGAAGAAACTTTTAGTTGATGCTTTGCTGTGGCTGGACACTGGTACAAAAACAGGTAAATAAAAACATCTCCCGTCGCTCGTCGATTAAAAGCGCTGTTAGTCTAAAACCTGTTTTATGCCTTGTTAGCTATAATTAAGTTTGATGTAACAATACTATCAAACTATGAAAACATTAAAGCTAATTATACCAGTAATGCTGATACTGTTGGTATCAGCGTGTGTAAAGAATACGGGAACAGGCAATGGCAACCCCGGAAAAGGTGCCTCATTAACTATAACAGGCACCAATCGTGTTGAAGGGGCTATGAATGACAGCCTTGTAATTGTGGGTACCGGCTTTACGGCTGATACATCAAAGGATATAGTTACAATAAATGACGTACGTGCCCCCATTTTATCCGCTACTGCAACTGAGATCATAGCAAAAGTTCCGGTAAGGGCATTTTCCGGAAATATTGTGGTAAAGGTAGGCGGCAAATCGGTTACCGGGCCCAGGTTTGGGTATCTTGTAACCAGTGGTGTGGTAAGTACTTTTGCCGGCAATACCAATTTAGGACCAGGTTATAGTGATGGTATAGGAACAAATGCCCGTTTTTTTGAGCCTGTTGCGCTGGCGCTTGATACTACAAGAGGTAACCTATATGTAGCCGATTTGTTTAATCGCCGCATCCGTAAAATAGCATTACAAGATGCAGCAGTTACTGCTTTTGCAGGTAATGGAACTTATGGCGATGAAGACGGTAACGGAGCATCAGCCGAGTTTGGATCGATTAATGGGTTAGCGGTTGCTAAAAACGGTGCCGTATATGTTGCTGACGCTGACTACGATGTTATTAGGGCTATAAGCGCCGATGGTACTTTAGTAACTACTGTAGCCGGGCAGGCCGGGCAATCAGGATATTCCGATAATACCGCCTCAACATCACTTTTTAACAGACCTATGGGGCTTACTTTCGATATTACTGGTAACCTGATAATTGTTGATCAGGGTAATAAAATTTTGCGGGAATTGACCACTTTATCCATGGATGTTACCTCACTAACAACAGGTGCAAACGGAAATTTTAACCAGGCAAATGGTATAGCGTATAACCCCAGGAACAGCGATGTTTATGTGGCTGACGCCGGAAGCAACCAGATAAAGGCATTTACTGTAACAGGAGAAATTTATACGTATTTCGGCAACGGAACGCTTGGCTATTTAAATGGTATTAAAGGGGCGCCAGTTGAATTTAACAGGCCGCAGGGTTTGGCTTTTGATAATAATTATAATGTTTATGTGGTTGATACTTTTAACAACTGTATCAGGATGATAGATAACCAATACAATGTAACCACATTAGTAGGGAGCACAGAATCAGGATTAGTTGATGGAAGCGGCGCTGCTGCAAAATTTAATGAGCCATATGCTGTCGTAGTTGATAATATTAATCATTACCTGTATGTAGCTGATACCGGTAATAATTGCATAAGAAAAGTTGTGCTTGAATAATAATCTTTTAAACCATCCAACATGTTTTTTGTGAATAATATAAAATATTCATAAGGAATATATATCAGATGGAGACGATATGCCAAGACAGGAGTTCTTTATCCGATGAGCTGTTATCAGGCGGTACGCTCAAACTCCAATATAACAGTTACGCCCTGGCCGGGATTAGTGACGGCAGTTACTTTACAATTGATAGCATGAGCCATATCCCTTACAATATGCAAACCTAAGCCGCTTTTAATACCTATGGGCGCTTCGTTATTATATAACGGTGCGAATTGCTGCTGCGTGGTGCCGGGGCCGTTATCGGTAACGGAAAAGTACTTTATGCCTTCTTTTTCCCATGCTTTCCATTCAATAGCGCCATTGGGTGTATTTTTAAGTGCCTTTTGCGCGTTGCCGGTAAGGTTGTGTATAATGGTTTTAAGGTAATTCTCATCGGTAAACAGCTGCATCCCATTCGGCTGGCTAAAGGTGAGGGTTACCCCGGGGTTGGCTACCATTGAGCGGGCTATGTATTCAAACAACTCTTTTACCACAACATTGGCTGGGTGAGGGGTGAAATTTTCCATCTGGTCTTTGCTCCACAATAGCAGATCATCCATTTTCTCGAGCAAGTTTTCGGCAACTTTTTCTGATCGAGCGGCGAAACGCCCGGCAGCATGGGGGGCTAACATGTCGGGATCATCACGTTGGAGGCGTATAAAGTTAAGGTAGCCCGCTACCGGGCCGCGCAGGTCGTGGTTAAGTATGCTGAAGAATTTTATCTTAATTTTATTGGCCTCATCCAATTGCACATTGGCAGTGGTTAGCTGGTTGTTAAGTACTGATAAGGTTGTGTTGGCCTTTTTTCGCTGGCGGCTTTGGTTATAGATAAGCGCCGCTATGCAAAGCAATAAGATAAAGCTTGCCGCTAAAAAGATGGCTTGTTTGCGTTCGTTGGCTATTTGTAGCTTGTTTATTTCCAGCTGTCTGTTGCGTAAGGCAATTTCGCGGTCGGATTCTATGTTAGCGATCTTATTATTATCCTTCTGCGAAAAAACAGAGTCTTTTAATTTTTCAAGCGACCTGATACTACGCAATGCGTCATTATACTTTCCTTCGTAGGCCTGCACCGATGCCAGGCTATCTAAAATAATTATGGTAAAGGTTTTGGTCAATGCTTTTCTTGAATACATAAGCGTGTTATTAAAAGCGCTGTCGGCTTTGGCAACCATTGCAGCCTTTAGGGCTTTTCGGTTCTTAATGCCTTTTAGAGTATCAATGGTGCCAGCCAAATCCCAGTAATTAGTAGCTATGTTGAGCAAGTTCATTACCGAATAATAATTGAGCGGATATATCTTATCCCATATCGAACGCGCTAAAAAGCAGTAATGGATGGACGCGGTATCTTCAGGGTATGAACTGCCATAACTGGCGGCCAGTTCGCTGTACATGGTGGCCTGGCCGATACTGTCTTTTGTATGCTGGTATATTTTCAGCGCTTTGGTAAACCAGCTTTTTGCTTCCGGAAATTTTTGCGTATTCTGACTTAATACCCCGTAAACTTGATAGGCCTTGGCCTTTGCAATATAGCTGATGCTGCCCATCTTCAATGCTTTATTGATATATTCCACAGTCTTGGCACTGTTATTCTCGTTGAGAAAAACAGTGGCTATATCTACATAAATAAGGTCAATAAGGGGGTGTTTTTTCATACTTTCGGATATCGAAAGGGCACTGAAAAAAAATCTCATGGATGATAAAAAATCTGCCTGGTACTCATAGGTGAGCCCAATAGCACTATAGGTACTCACCATCCGCACCGAATCATACTGTTCCCTGGCCAGGTCAAGGTCCCGCCTGTAGTATGCTATAGCTTTGGCAAATTTTTGCTGACCGGAGCTGATATCGCCAAGAAATCCGTAAAACTTGCCGATTGCCGGTTTATTGTTGGTTTTAACGGCCAGCGTCAGCCCTTGCTGTGCATAGGCTGTGGCTTTAGCGGGCGATTTGTATTTGAACTGATCAACCAGTTTTTGCAGCGATCCTAACTTTACTGAGTCCGGGTTGGCCGAAGGTTTTTTCTGGGCAAATGCGGGAAACAGGCATAGCAATAAAATTACCGTAGCAATATATTTCATAGTTGGTTGAGGCATAGCTGTGTAATAACAAATATAAGAAATAGTGTTTGCTTATATTTTACAGCCGTGTGTTTTACGCGGGCTATGCAAATCATTTAAAGAATAAAACAAAATGAGGCTGGAACGATGAGTGATGCTTTAAATAATACCCGAAGAGAGACTCGAATTCTCTTTGGGTATTTCCTCCATATTCCAATGGTTCATACCCCGTTTCGGGTACGTTAGCTTTGGGCGGTTGGAAACCGCAGGCATGTGTACCACGGGTTGCAAACTTGCGGGAGTGGGGTATAGATCCCTATTGGATCTTTTTTCGAACCATTTTCTGGGGAGTTTGAAAGAGATAGCCAGTTTAATGTAAAGGGTTGAGCCCAGTTTTATCGGAAAGTTCGTCCATTTAAACCAGATTGATCAGCTTAACAAAAGAATCGATCCCGTATTTGAAAATAATTTCTAATAGAAATGGGCACAAATAAAAAGTATTTTAATATTTCCCAACCTGACCTTTAAGCTGCTGAAGGATCTTCTGCGAATTAAAGCCCACACCATCTTTAAAAACCCACTGTACTTTTTCAATGTTATTAATATTATCTGCTACGTTTCCATCAATCACAACAAGATCAGCATGCTTGCCTACTTCAAGAGAACCAATAGTTGCCTGTGCCTGCAATGCAATCGCCCCGTTATACGTAGCTATGCGTATGGCCTCAACGGGCGTAAAACCCTCCTTTGTTAACAGTTCAATAGCACGTAAGCTTCCATAGCCCGCAAGTACATTTCCATTACCTGTCGGGTCTGTTCCCGCAGTAAGCAGCCCACCGGCATCAACAAACTCTTTTTCCATAATAAACTCCTTTTTCATGGCACTATCCATATCAGTGCTTTTTTCGTGGATGTAATACTTTAAGTACATATCCCTGGTATCTGTAGACATTGCATCGAGTACTTGCTGCGCCGGTATTGTATCCTGTTTGCACAATCCTTCAAAAACAGCAAGTGTTGAAGTAAGAATCACCTTGTTTTTAACTAATATATTTATGAGGTTTTTTACTTCTGTACCACGTGGATCTATATGTTTGAAGGGATTTAGTTCAGAAACGCAGGCATCTTCTTCTTTGCCGGGTATAAAATCAGTGGCAGCAAAAAAGCCATGTTCCAATTGGTCTATTCCCATCTCTGCCGCTTCGCGATAAGTAACCGCGCATAAATGAGCGGTTACTTTTAGCCCTCTCGCATGCGCTGCATCAATGGCAGCTTTCAATACGGACCGGGGGAGATTCATGTATGCTTTAAAAGAAGTAAAGCCCTCATCAGCCCAAAAGTTTACAAATCTTCTCGCTTCCTCCGTTGTGGTTATTTCGTGCATTTGCGGCGCAAAGCCACCTGTACCTTCCATATAAGGAGCGGTAACGTACATATTGGGGCCAATAATTTGATGAGCATCAATTTCTTTTTTTAATGAAAGATCCGAGTAAGGCTCAACGCTACCCGCCGTGCGTAAAGTGGTAACGCCACATGCAAGATATAGCCTGGGAAAGGTTACCGGCAATTGTTTATAATGAACATAATACGGTGATACGCTGGCGGCAGGGTAAAACATGTGTTCGTGCAGCAACACGTACCCTGGCAATACAGTTTTACCAGTGCAGTCTATCACCGTAGCACCCGTAGGAATACTTACCTCTTTTGTTTTGCCTGTTTTGGCGATAATTCCATGTGATATTATAATCGTTTCATCGCTTAAAACGGTTTTATTAACAACATCTGCAAAATAGCAATGGGTTAGTGCAATGGTATCCTGTGTGTAAGAAATATAAGCCTGGGCGGAAAAAGGATAAACGGACTGCGCATAAAGCTTGGAAGCCATACCAATACATCCAACACACATAATAAGGGTCGTGATAATCTTGAGCAGCTTTTGCATATTGGTGGATTTTGAAAACTATTGGCTAAACTAACTACTTTGATCGCAGCATTTTAAGGTGCAATAGGTGGCCGTTAGGTAATGCAACATTTGAACTTAGCGAATCAGTATAATAAGTGCCGGTTATTTTTGCCTGCCCGTAAGCCTCTGTAATTATAAAAGAAAAGTTATTGCCGGCAACCTTACCACTATCTATGTCCACACTGCCACCATCCGGACCGATAACGGCACCTGTGAGCGTATTATTTGTTTGCTGCAAATTGTAAACAAACTTTGCCGAATCTGTGCTGTGCGGGCGAATAAGATAACCAACCCATTTGCCGGTAAGATTTATTTGTGAAAATGCCATCAGGCAAAAAGCAGCTGTTAGTAACAGCAGGGTTAACTTATTTTTCATGATATTAAATATATTTATTTTAACCAAAAGATTTTCAAAAAAAGATTTGTGCGTGCTGTTCCGCACAAATTGCCTTTCGATGATTTATATGAATTCTTCGGCCTAAAATGGAATCGTAACTTGCCTGATTACTTGGTTAGCCAGGCATCTTCATACGTGTTATTATTATTGTTGCTCCGTAACCCCAACGAGCTTTTTGTAATATTGTAGATCGACAAGGTTTCTTCAGAACCAGCCACACTACCGCTGGAATTGGGTATTGTTAAAACCAGCGTTCCATTGTTAACGGTATAATTGTAAACACCTTGCACGCCGCCGCCAGCAGTGCCCGAAGTGGCTGTACCGTCATCATTAAATTGGAAATAAGGGCCGCCGTTTACCGGGTTGACGCTGAATTGATTGCTCCCGTTCAAAAATAATGTGTCTGCTGTTATAGTCCATTTGCCAACAAGATCAGTTGCTTTGGCTGTTGCTGGGGAAAGCGGAGCAGGATTATTCTTTTTTGAACAGGCGGCCATGATGATTACCGCCGGAATTAATAGGATGTATCTTTTCATAAAAATTTATTTTAATATTATTTACCACAAACATCTTGTGAATTTTGCATCTATAAAAGCTGGTCTTGACGAACCGCCAATTTAATCGACAAACGACAGGTGGGATTTAGAACATGGTCGTCTGTCGATTTAAAATGTCGTTAGTCTAATACCATTTCTGAGGCCTAAAAACCCGGGCTATGTTTGAGAAAAAATAGCTCACCATGAAACACTTCATCCCACTCCTTATAGTTTGCTTTTGCATACTTACCACTGTTACTTCCTGCAAAAAATCGGACATTCCCCCAAAAAAGCCAACTGATACAACCGGTACTAAAACAGGAACTACCACCGGTACACCGGGAACGACTGATGTTTATGTAGCCGGATATGATGTAAATGCACAGAACCAGCTTGTAGCTGTTTACTGGAAGAACGGCACCGAAGTAAAATTGCCAAGCGGGCAAGCAACTAAATGCCTGGCCAGGGCCGTCTTTGTTTCCGGGAATGATGTATATGTAGCCGGCGCTATTGGCACACAGGCCTGCTATTGGAAAAATGGCGTTATAGTTGGATTGCCAAGTGAATTGGATACTTTACAGGCCACCTCTATTTATGTTGCCAACGGCAATGTATATGTGGGTATTAGCCAGCCATTGATGTATGAATCTCAAAAAATACACCCTGCTGAATATGTTGTAGTTACCCCAAAAGGCCAGCAAGGATATGGCATTTCAGTAATCTATGAGGCTCAGGTACAAGCATCCGGCATTTCCGTTTCCGGCACAGATGTTTATACTTCGGGCAGTTTTGGACAAAGAGGAGGGACTGATTTTGGTGCAGAATACGATCTCCCCCAAGCTTGTTACTGGAAAAATGGCAACTTGGTACAATTGCCTTTCACGTCTTATATGAATAACATTGCACAAACCACTACTGACGTTATAAACTCAACTGCAAATGCAATTGCCGTATCCGGTAATAATGTGTATGTGGCAGGAGGTGTAGGTGCTTCCTATCCAAATGATAATGAAGGCAATTTCGCTAATTACCCGGCCTATTGGGTAAACGGAACGCCTCATATGCCAGGTGAGCAAACGGTGGGTAACAATATACAAACCTATCCCTTAGGGACGGGTACAAGTATTTGTTTATCAGGCAGCGACGTGTATATGGGGGGCAGAGCATATCAAGGTACTAACTATTCTGCCTGCTATTGGAAAAATGACGGTTCAGCAACTTTCATGCCCAGGCAAGGGGATTACTCGGATGGAAACGCTATTTCCGTTTCAGGCGGTGATGTATACATGGCAGGAACCGATTATAAGGACAGCCCTCAGGAATCATACACGGCTTGCTATTGGAAAAACGGCACCGAAGTTACGTTACCTTCTACAACAACATATTCAAAAGGTAATGGTATATTTATTGTAAAACATTAATGTAATGCGTTTTGCAAGTATCTGTAAATCAACATCGTTCAAACTATCAGCTTAATTATTAAAATATGTATTTGATACGAATACTCAGATCGGTTAAAATAAGGGTACTTATTTTGCTTGTCTTAATTATAAATACCGCTTCAGCGCAGCAAAACGATACGCTGATAAAAAAACTTACTGTGTTAAGGGATTCTTATATCAGTGAAATAAAATCATTTGGCTTCAACCCAAGCCTCGCCCCGCCGGTAATTGTTTTAGATAACCCGAGATCATTTGGTAATTATGATGATGAAAAGAATATTTTACATACCTGCGACTGGAATACACTCCCGGTGCAAATGCATCAACTATTTGATGCGTTTGGCAAAAATATTCATCCCGCTTTAACAGGGGAGCAATTTTTTGAAATAAGTGTGCATCAATGGATATTTATTCATGAATTAGGGCATTGGTGGCGTGCCTGTCAGAACATTACGGCCGATCCCTATGAGAATGAAAAAGCGGCTAACCGAATTGCCTCCGCTTATTGGAATGAACACGATCCACAATTTTACCAGCTAATGCTGAAATTTTTCAACGGTGTTATCGAACATTCCCCAAGCCCGGTTCCTGCGGGGCAGGATAAAGCGCAATATTTAAAAGATAATTATCAAAAGCTTCCCGGTGGTGCGGCTTATACCTGGTACCAATCTATTATGATAGTTGAAGTGGGTAAAGAACATCCATTTGAAACCTTCAGGCAAGTGGTACAAAATGCAGGCAAGCCGCTTCAATAGCTTAGCTAATTGTTGATGGGAACAGAAATAAAAGCAATAGCGTGCCCAAAGTGCGGCAGCACCCAAAAATATGAGGTAAGACCGGGGGATTATCGTTGTGTAGCTTGTGGAACCGAATATTTTTTGGATAATGGTACCGTTAATTTTTCAACGCCATTACAACAACCCGGTCAGGTAACAACTACTAAACCAGTACGCTCAATTGCCGGTTTAATTATTTTACTTCTTATAGTTATGGTTATTGTAATTGCTGCTATCAATTATTTAACAAGTGATTCAACCACAACTTCTAACCAAGGTAATTTGAGCAGTGATAACACTTATACCTGGGATATTTCCTGGGCTGGCCAGGATCTATATCTTTCAACCGATAAAAGACCCATATTATTTACCATAGGTACCAAAACTTATGGTGGTGATAAATCTCGACTAAAAGATTATATCGCTTTTTATGACCTGGGTTTAGATAGTGAACTTAAATTGCTGCCAATGCCGGGTGCCTCATCAATGGCACATGAACATGGGGGAAGCGACTTTGATGTCCGTGAATTTTCAAATGGGGATATGTATATCATTGCTGATAACCTGGTAATATCAAAGGTGACAAAATCTTCACTGTCTGTAAAGGACGTTACCAAAACACTTTTTGAAAATCATCCTGAAATAAGCAGCGGCGTGGCTAAAGTAGAATTTGTTGATAACGATTATGCTCATGGCAATGGCTTCAATGTGTTTACAAATGATGGCAAAAACTATTTCTATTTTCCGCTAACAGATCAGTTCTGCACCAAAGAGGCGCTGGATCGTTTAGAAAGCCCGGTTAAAACACTTTCACAAGGTAATTTTAAAAAAACGGCGTATGATTTTAGTACTCCCAGTGATTATGACCGACCGGAGATCAGTGCAAAGTTGATCATTTATCAATATATGGGCGATAAAAATGCCGGTATAGCTCCTGTGCCTTTGTATTCGCCATTCTCATGGAATAGTGAAGAAGAACTTAAAAGCGAAGGGGTTTTATCTCACAAGGATTTTACGCCGGGAAGAATCTATTTTGAACAGCGGTTGCTGTACTTTGACGATGAATATGTACTGATTTGTTTAAAGCAAAGCCCGGCCGGAAATGCATTGCGTTACCTTCAATGTCTTGACGCGCATACGGCTGCCATCATCTTTACCTCTCCTTTAAAAGAGCTGTATCCGCCGGATAAGTGTGTACGCTACAAGGACGGGTTTGCAATGGTTAATGCGGGAAATACCTACAAGGTAAATTTTAAAGGTAAAGTCACTAAATATATACCCGGTATGTACAAAAGCAATGAATTATGAATTTAAGTTTTTTTAAAAATCAGCTGGCATCAGTTATAGAATGGACCAATTCGCAATTGTATGAGCTGCTCTATAAATTCCCCTCAGTTAATGACGAGATAAAAAATGCCAGCAAGCTTATTATTGGGCCAGGCCAGGGAGTTATACTGGTGTATGAAGGTGTAATAACCGATGTACTTGCTGATGAAGGTATTTACACGCTTGAAACTGATAACCATCCCTTTGTTACAACATTATTGAAGCTGCGTACCGCTTTTGAAAGTGAGCATAAACTAAAGATATATTTTTTCCGAACGGCTGATATTACCAATCAAAACTGGGGTACCGCAAATGCCATTAAATATGTAGATCCGGTTTATAAGTTTCCTGTTGAGCTGGGAGCTAATGGTAATTTTTCTTACCGGATAACAAGCCCAAAACTCTTTTTTGCAGAAACAGCCGGCTTAAGTGATTTATATACAACCGTACAAGCCAAAGCCCTGATGCAAAGCCGTATTACGCAAATTCTGGCAACACAATTAGCAACGGCACAATTTTCTTACCAGCAAATTGATGCACAGCTCGGGCTCCTTTCTGACCGGCTAAAAGAAGCGCTGTCTGCCGAATTTAACCTTGTTGGCCTGTTGTTAAATGATTTTAGGATAAACGGGACTATTTTTGATAAGGGGACACAAGAAAGGATCAATAGTATAGCGGATGTAGTTGCTGAAACCGAAGCTGCTAAAACCGGAGGCCTGGATTTTGTGGATATGGAGAAGTTAAAGGCCCTGCGGGATGCTGCCAAAAACCAGGGAGGCATTTCTGGGGCAGCGTTACAATTAGGAGCAGGGCTAGCATTAAGTAAAATTTTTAACGATCAGCAGGAAGTGCAACAGGGCACCAAAATGGATGACCCAATACTCCAATTACATAAGTTAAAGCAATTGCTTGACGAAAAAATAATTACCCAGGAAGAGTTTGATGCAAAGAAGAAAGACTGGCTGGATAAACTATAAATAAGATTGGGTACGTAGCGACGAGATATGTACAATAATAGTGATTTATAGACTTATTAATATGTATTACAAACCATATTATAATAACAACGTCATTTAGTAAGCGTGCCGTATTGGTAATCCGAAGGGCCGTTGACAACAGCCGGCGGTATATAATTCAGCATCATTACCGCCCCGTTATCGTATACAAATACACTACTATTCTCGTTTAACACCGCTGTTGCCACCGCGTTGTTTTGCAAGGTGTAGGCCATATTAGGTGTTTTGTAACCCGATAGACCAATACTATATTGATTGGCCGAAAACGCAACATAAGCCAGGGCAACGGTACCCGGCGAAGTTACGGTGCCGGTGTACTCCCCATTAATAAAGGCATTAGTAGCCGGTATTTTTTCAAGGTTGTAAGTCAGCAGTCCCAGGCCATCTGCCGAGACTGTGGTGATTTGATTATTAGCCATCGTAAAATCAAAGTTCGCCACCAAATTATTGGTAAAGTTCATCACCAGGTGGCCGTTGGCATAAGTATAACTACCGTTGTTAACCCCAAACACTGCATCAACAAAAGCGCATTTCGAACTGGATTTGAAAATTATAGCATAAGGCACCGGTATGTTAGTTAGCGTTGGCGATAAGTCTTGGCTGTAATGCCCTGCAATATAGTATTGTGAAAAATCGGTCGCGTTAACGGTTGTATCATTACTTTTACTACAGGCGGCGAGCAACATCGCCGCAGCAATTGTTATCATCAGTGTTTTAATTTTCATGATAAATCATTTTAATAGATTAAATCCGTAATTCCCCTTTAGGGTATTCTGGTATTAGATTATGGTATCCAGGTTATCATTTTTGCATATAGCTGTTCTGTCCATATCCCGCCGCAATGTGTACTGCAACTATTATCGGTAACGCCGCCGCTTGCCGCCTTTATGGGCGAATTAGCATCGATATGGTTATACAAATCTGCTCCTGAATAATCACCTTCGTTGTTGCCACTGCAGGCTATGGCAAAAATGGGTATCTTAAAGTTGGTAGCTGCAGTGCCTCCGCATGGGGCAAGCAGCCCTTTGCAGTAATTAAGGTCGTTGTAATAAGCGCTGTTGGTAAGCAGCATAAAGCTTGCATAAGAATAGCCGCCTACAACCGATTTACTTTTATCTACACCAAACTCGGTTGACAGAGCGACAATACAACTATTATAATCTTCACCAATTTCCTGGGCGCTGGTATTCCAATCGGCCAGGCCTGGAGTTTTGCGGTATTGCACTATGGCAGCCACATAACCATTCTGTGCCGCTTTGGTGCAAAGATCAATGTCAGTGCTTTCGTCAAGGCCACCGACGGTGGGGTTATTTTCGTCGTTACCGCTTCCCATCACCAATATGCCTTTAAAGTTGCTCGCTCCATTGGCCACGAATGATTTGTAAGTGATACCGTTCTTAGTTTCCACGGTTTCTTTAATATTGGCGTTGGTTACACTATTGTTGCTTTTACCGCATGATAGCATGATGCTTATTATTATTAGCCCTGCTACTGAATAAAGTGCTGCTTTCATCTTAGTGATCTGTTAGTTTAAATAGATTTGTTTTAATGTTATTTTCCGGAAGTTGTGTTGCCGCTTTAACAGGGTATAACCTCTGTTAGCAGGCATTAAAACTTAAATGACACGCCTACCTGTAAAGCGGCCACGCCATATCCCACCTCTGCAAAACCGCCAATGTGATCACTGAACATATACCTGGCACCGGCATGCACACCTAAAAAGACCGTGCTGCCATAAGCGCCCGGCAACGGATCGCCCGCATAATCATAGCTTGCGGAATAATAGCCCAATGAAACACCCGCATAGGGATCAAATTTTGGATTGGATACATTTAAAAGCTTAGCCAGGTGATATGACCCGCGTACGCCAACATACAACAGGTGCAGGCTATAATTATACAAACCGTTATCGCTGTAGGAGGAATAATTCAAAAACGGCCCCGCGCTGATCTCATCGGTAAAACCATGCTCGTAAGACACGCCAAACGGCAGGCCCTTGTAATAAGTGCCAAGGCCGATTCCCGGGTCAAGAAAGTTTTTATTCATGACACTGAACCCGTCTGTTTTTGGCAAATGATTTTTTGGAGCAGGTTTCACCGGCTTTTTCTTTACCTGTGCGTTTAGGGTCGCCGCCGATAGGAAGATCAAAAGTAATAGGAATAACTTTTTCATATTTTGATGGTTTAAATGTTTATTGTCACCAAAGTTATGCACCGTACGTTTGTCAAAAAATCACGAATAGACCAACTACATTTTAAATCGACCAGCAACATAGCTCGTTCATTTTTATTATATTGCCATTGATAGTGAATGACCTATGATTAAATACAACTGTTTAATTATTGACGATGAAGAAATTGATAGGCTAACTACGCTTTCATTTGTTCGCAAGTATTCCGAACTGAATGTTTGCGGGGTTTGTTCGTCGGTTGCAGAAGCCATGAAAATTATCGAAAAAGAAGATATCCAGATACTCTTTTCTGATATTGATATGCCCGATATCGACGGTTTTGAGTTTCGTCGCAGTATGATGGCTATACCGGTGTGTATATTTATTACCTCTTTTGCCGATATGGCCGCCGAAAGCTTCGAGCTTTCGACCCTTGATTTTTTGGTTAAGCCCATTAAAGCCGACCGCTTTGCAAAGACCGTGGTGCGTATCCACGATTACCTGGAATCCAGGCAAAAGGCGAGCCTGTATGAACACAGCCTGGGCGGTGATACCATTTTTATCAAGGACGGACATGCCCAGGTAAAGGTGAAACTTCATGACATTCTGTATTTGGAGGCTTTAAAGGATTATACCCTGCTGTTTACCGCGGAAAAAAAGCACTGCGTACTGTCGCCGATCAGCAGTTTATTAAAAGACAGTAATTTCCGCAGCTTTGTACGGGTACACCGCAGTTATGCGGTGCAAAAACATCTTATTAACAAGTTCTCACCCAGCCAGTTAATGGTCAACAACATTGCCATCCCTATCGGCCGTATGTATAAAGATAACCTGCGGGATATAAAATCTTGATGATAATCCTTTACAGGCAACATCATTAAGAAAGTTTAAAACCACTTTCTTTGCGTTAAATTATAATGTGCCTGCAATACCGTTTTTTATTTATTTGTCGTTAGGCGATTTAAAATGTCGCCTGTCGAAAACGTGTTTCCCGGCAATAATAGGTGGGGTATGTTTGTGCAAACATTAACAAACACTCACATATTATGAAAACATTTAACAAAATCCTCATCTGCTCCACGATTATCTCAGTAGCTTTTTTCAGTTGTTCGAAAAAAAGTGACACGTCACCGTCCGGTAGCTCATCTTCATCCTGGACTATTGCAAACACCACTTATAATTCCAGCACCACGGTATTTACCAATAACGAACTCTTAGGAATTGATCAAAAAATAAGTTCAGATCCCGATATTGGTATTCAATTTAATAGCAGGCCCGTTGCAGGTAATTACACGCTTGTTAACCAATATAACGCTACGGTTGGTAACAATCAGTGTTCCATCCTGTCATCGAATACCACAGGATCACCCACTTATGTATCTACCAATGGCGGAACAGTAGCGGTAACCGTTTCAAACGGTAAAATATCAGCTTCGTTTAAAAACATTGCCGTAGGTACGCTATCCACCACAAACAATAATGGCACTTTTAATTTTACCAGCACCGGAACCTGTTCAGGCACATTGACAGAGCAATAGCTTACGGCAATTTTATAAACGGGGTAAAAGTGACGGTAAAAAGTTACCACCCATGCTCTTAACCTTATTTTAAGAGAAGAGAGCTTCGCCTGCCGCGAGGCTTTTTTTGATTTAAATTGGTGACAAGATATTTTTAGGTTATATCAATTTAATCTTAACTTCAGGGCAAGCGCGTTAACCTTTCCTTAGCATGCTATAAAACAGAGTGTTAAAAAAAAACTGTTTTATTACTGATAATAAAATAAGAGTGAATATTGCCGGATTTACATTTATATTTGGGTCTATCACGCTTTTAAAATATGAAATTATTGTTAGTTTGTACTTGCCTGCTTTGGTTTTTTACGGCTAACGCGCAAACGGCCAAACCTGCCTTTGTGGATACACTTGAAAAAAAGCTGGCTAAGACAGGCGACGGCATCGTTAAATTAAATGCCCTTTCACACTTAAGTGATTACTACCAGACAGCCGATCCTAAATTAGCCATCAAGTACGAAAATCTTGGTCTTACGCTTGCGCGAAAACTCAAACGGGATTCAGATCTCTGTATGTTTTACGGCTACCTTGGCGAAACATATATTTATGCGGGTGATATAAAAAATGGTATACTGGTATGCAGCCAGGAATTTGCATTGGCCAAAAAAAACAATTACGAGACTGTTGAATCCCTGGCCTCATCAGACATTGGCCTGGCCTACCAGATGCATGCAGATTACCCCAAATCGCAGGATTACTTTTTCCGGGCGCTAACATTTGCCGAAGCCATTAAAAACCGGCTGTTGATGAGTATTTGTTATGTGAATATCAGCTCCAATTTTTTTAATCAGGACAACTTTGATAAAACTATTTTTTATTCAAAAAAAGCACAGGAGGTTTGCAAAACACTTAAAGTAAACACGTATAACGTACAGGCTAAGGCTTATGAACTTATTGGCAGCTCTTATCTTAAAAAGGGCAAATACGCGGCTGCACAGGATTGTTATTTAAATGGCTTGAAAATATACCAGAAAAATAATGATGATAACGGCGTTGGAATAATGTACACATTATTGGCAAGCACCTATCCAGCAAACCCCGCAAAACAGTTGGAATACGGCTTGAAAGCGCAGGCAATATGGGATAAACAAGGCCCTCAGAATTTATATGCAATCAGTAACCTTGGCAACCTGGGGTCAACTTACGCGGCAATGGCCCGGCAGCAAAAGGCGAATAATCAAATCAAAAACAGTTTGTATAATAAGGCCGAAAGCTATCTTTTAAAAGCAATTGATGTAGCAAAGCTCGCCGATTCAAAACAAAATATTATTTTTTTTACTGATAGCCTTGCTGTAATTAATGCTGAAAGGGGAAAGTATAAAGATGCCTATACCAACCTGGTATCCCACGATCAGCTTTCTGATTCCATTTATTCTCAGGATAGTAAAAACAAAATAGCCGCACTTGAAGGGAAACATGATATAGCCCTAAAGGAAAAAGAGATCCAGATCAATAAACTGGAGATTGCCAACCAGAAAAAACAACAATGGTTCCTGGTCGCCGGCCTGCTGGCTTTGCTTTTGATCGCCGGTCTGATCTACTTTCAAAGCCTTCAGCGCAAAAAAACGAATACCACCTTGCTTTTTCTAAATAATGAGCTTGATGAGGCCAACAAGATCAAAACGAAGTTTTTTAGTATTTTAAATCATGACCTGCGGAGTCCGATTGCCAGCTTTGTTAACTTTTTACATTTACAGGAAAATGCCCCCGACCTGGTAGAAGGTCCGGCTGGCCAGACCTATTCAAAAAAAGCGACCCTGGCTGCCGAGAACTTACTTCATACCATGGAAGACTTGTTGTTATGGAGCAAGGGGCAAATGGAAAATTTCAAACCGAGCAATCACATGATGAAGGTCGAAGAAATTTTCGCCGACCTCAGAACCTCTTTAAACCCACCGGACAATATCCAGCTATTTTTTGAGCAGCAGCACGGCATGCAATTAAACGTTGATGCGCATTACCTCAAAACAATTATCTATAATCTCACCAATAATGCGATAAAAGCGTTAGGAACCAGCGCCGGGGGGCTAATAACCTGGCGAGCCTGGGAAGAGGGGCCGCAAAAATACCTGTCGATCACTGACAACGGGCCAGGCGCCACGCAGGAAGCCTTTAGGGCGCTTTACGATGACGCCGCCCCGATCGGTATTAAAAGTGGGCTGGGCTTGCATATCGTCCGTGACCTGGCTAAAGCCATAGGATGCCAATTATTGGTCAACCTAAATCAAGGCAGCGGCGTGGAACTGCAGCTTAAGTTTTCTTAGCACCCTTTTGTCGTTCGTCTATTTAAGCGGTTGTTTGTCGGTTATATTTTATTTCGTGTTTTTTACTTCATAGGTTTAGGTTCATCAAAGCAAATTAACCTATGAAAAAAATAACATTTATCTTACTGGTCGCCGCGTCTTCAGTTTGGTTCGGCTGCTCAAAAAAGAATGATCCTGCTCCGCTTACCCCGGTCACTGCCAAAGCAGCTGATATTGTTGGCAAATGGAATGAAACGGCAGATACTCTATTTTCTAACACGAGCGATCAAAGCAGCATTATCCCGGTAAGCGAAGGTTCTTATTTTCAATTTAACAATGGCGGCACAGGCATTATAGGCAATGCCGGCGAAGTTTCGGAAGAAGTTTTCAATTATACAATTAACAACGGGACGCTGGTTTTAACAGTACCCAATTCCAGCAGTGGTGTGGCTGGTTCTGAAACCTTGTCGATCTACAATATTACAAAAAGCTCGTTGGGGTTACGGTGGAACAATTCCGCCAACACGCATGAAGATGCCTGGCTAACCAAATGATGCGTTGAGTTGCGCGCATCCTGATACCACCTGTCGTTTGTCGGTAAATTGGCGGTTCGTCAGGGCGGCTTTGACAGAGGCGAAATTCATAAGATGTTCTTAATAAATAATATTAAAACAAATTTATACCATCCTGGCTATTACAGCAAGCACACTTATCCTGAGCTTAAAAACACCTAACGAAAGCGATGTTATCTATCTCAGCAAATAAGCGCAGTCTATAAATAATAAATCAAAATGAATAATATTAAAATTAACCTAATGAAAGCATTTTATTTCTTAATCGTGTTGACTCTAACAGCAACGATTGCAAAAGCCCAATTAAAAGATACGAAATGGGAAGGCGAATTGAACGTGCCCGACGGAACAAATGTCATCCTGGATTTTAAAAAGGATACGGTTGACATGATAATCGTTGATGAGGGGCTTGTTGGCGAAACAATGACTTACTCTGTTAAGGACAGCGTAATAACCATGAAAAAAACCAGTGGACACAGCCCGTGTAACGTGGATGATGTATTTAAAGTTAAATATCTTATTATGGGTGACAAACTATTCATAAGCAACCTTTCAGATCCCTGCGATGAGCGGACTCTCGCATGGGGGGATGGGCCATTAATTCGCGTCAAATAGAAATTGACTTTTATTTGAAACACCTTTCCCCTCAAAGTAGCCATTGGAGACATCGAACCCTGCTCGTATACTGCAATGAGATGCATTTTAGCAATCAGTTTTTTATCTGCCGTTGGATGATTATTTACGAATAACATTATCAAAAAAAGTTTTGTCGCACAACAAAGTTTTAATGATTGCAACAAATTATCGCCCCAAATTTACCCCTCTTCAGCGGTCAAGGCCATGCGAGTGCCATTAAAAAAATCTCCACACCTCCGCTGCACTCCGGGTAGTATTTTTTTGCGTCAGCCTTGTTCCGCTCGCCCCCCGCGCAAGTATTCTGCCTCTATCAAAGGCCAAATGAGGGTTTTGCCGAATTGGTCTTGATGAACAGATTTTTCAACAAATAATAAAACGGCGGAGCCCTCTTGAGTGCCACTAAAGAACAGATTAACAAACGAAAAAATTAAAACGCAATGGAACTAACAGGAAGATTAACCGCAGACGCTAAGGTTAGCGAGGTTAAGGGAGGAAAAAAAGTGGTGAATTTTAACATCGCTATCAATAACAGCTACAAACCCAAAGACGGGGAACGGGTGGAACTGACCACCTACGTAGAATGTGCCTACTGGATGAACGCCAAAGTAGGGCAGTATCTCAAAAAAGGCTTATTGGTACAATTAGGCGGGCGCATGGGAAGCCGAGCATGGCTGAATAAGGACGGCGATGCCAAAAGCTCCCTGACCTGCAATATCTCGGGCCTTAAATTCTTAGGCGGATCAGGCAACAATGCCGCTACCACAAAACCGGAAAAGAGCAAGGACAACTCACCTGATGATGATCTGCCATTTTAAGCCGGATAACATAATATTCAATTGAGCGCAATTCAATAATCATTTAAAAATTAAATCATGTCACAACATCAATGAGGTAAACGGGAAACACAGCTTTTTCAGCGCAACTCATTATACCGGTGATGGTACTTCAATAAGCCATAAAGCAGATCATGGAAAAGGCAGTCTGCATAATGTTGCAGGCTGCCTTCTTTGCCGTTAAAATTTGAAGATAAGGTTATATCGTGATCGAGTTTAATTGCTTTTCCGATAGCATTAGTTCATTAATCCAATCCTGCAGTACCAAAGATGTCTGAATAGCTGAATCCGCAAAGAGACCTTTGTAATAACAAATGCCCTCCTGTAGCTGTAATTTGAATTTATTTAGCTGTTTGACCTTTTTATCATTCAGATTTTTGAATTGCGCCTGAAGATCTGCCTGTAGATAATCGATGTAAAGGTTTAATTCCTTGATAAACATATTGGGCCGTTTGACTTTATCCAACAGATTGCCAGCACCATAAATATGGCTGACCATCTCATCAAGGGAGTAAATGCGTGAAAAGTAGGCGAGGTTTGGCCCCGGACAAATCGCCACGGCTGTATTTTCTCTCGGCTTGCTGATCGCATATTTGATATAAGTGGAGGAACAGAGGCCCTCACACAGGCATATTTTTTCGGTGATGGTATCAAACTCCTTTTGATATTCGGCAGCAGGCAAATCCAGGGATTGTACTTGTTGGATTTTTAAATGCTGATATTCCCGCGAAGCTGTGCAAATGGGCTGTTCGGTAAATTCAGTATTGGTACATAAGTATTTCTTTGTACACGGACTGCCAGGGTGCCCTTTTTGTAGGCGCTTGATCCGTTGCTGTTCCGCGGTGCTGTTTCTGAAATTATTGAACAAAATGCCCAAAGGGGATGATCCGCTCAGATAAAACTCCTCTTCTTTTGCTGCGGTTAGCTGGCTCAGCGTTTGTTCATCTACATTGGTTACTTCGGGCACCAATAAGAAAGGGCTTCCCCAGCCGGTCGCATCCAGGTTATAATGGCTTAACAGGAAGTTATGCTCATCCGCGGTTCCTATCCCTCCCTGGGCGCTAACTTTTTGCCGGGGAACGGATTTGTAAATCAGGCCCTTCGCGATAAGTGCTGATTGATAGCTCTCCGATAGCGTAGCCAGCATTTCATGCCTATTTTGCTTAAACTCTTCTAATATCGGCCCCATTAAATAGCCTTCTGTCGCAAACGCGTGGCCTCCGCAATTTAAGCCTGATTCCACCCGGAACTCGGAAACCCACAATCCCTTTTTAGCCAGGAACTTTGCCTGGATAAAAGCCGACCGGTAGTCGCTGACCTTTAAAACAATTCTTTTCCGTAACGTACCATTTTCATCAGGGAAAAAATCAGGGAACGCTTCCAGGTAACTGTATAATCGAGGGTTCATGCCTGCCGATAAAATAACAGAAGATTCCAGGTTGCTTTCTGCAAACCCCCTTAATGCGGCAAGCGCGTCCGTATTTTCATTTCCGGTGTACTCACCCTCTGCATTAAAATTCATTTTATCCACCTTTGACATGATGTTGACATCTATGGCGCCCATGGTCATTCGCCGGCGAAGGATATTCTGAAAGATCGTTTTCCGTTCATTGTTCGGGTATTCCATCATCAGGTCGAACCCCTGCTTCAATTGTGACCCTTCCGGCATTAATTCAAAATAGCGGCACAGATCAGTTCCCGCTTCAAATGCCTGGCTTTTCAATTGCTCAAATTGCCGGTTAACAGTCGCCGCCATCTGGTTAAGGTAAGCCGTGATCCGGCGGGAACGGCTATCCAGCGCTGATTTGTTAATGGCCTCGTAAGCCTCGTTGTTTTTTCCGGAATGGTATTCGCGCATTCGTTCAATCAGCTCGTCGTCAACGATGGAAACAACCGAAGAAATGCCAAATCGGGCCACTTTAAGCGGTGTATCGATAGAGTAACCTAATCCTAATACGGGAATATGAAAGGTATGTTTCATAGTACATAATTTAATAAAACTGTGAGTTTGTTGTCTTCTTAAAACGCAAACCTATCAACTCAATCTGGTATAAAAACTGATGAAGATCACTTTTTAAGACATTTTAAATCACTCTTTTCATCCCGGAAATCGAGCACTTTTGGAGGATAAGTAAACGATATGGCTCAAAGCACCATTCTTGATAAAACGACCTGCTATCATTGCGGCGACGATTGTGTGGCAGGCTGTTACTGCAGTGCGGAAAAAGACTTCTGTTATTCAGGCTGCAGAAGTGTTTATGAGGTCTTATCCCATTTGGGAATGATATTTGTGCCTCAATAGCGGATATCTAAAAATCTCCACCTATTCTGACAGGATGAATAATCTTTCACCATCTTTTGAAAATATGATAGCGGTCGCTCCTTTACCCATGGCTATCGTGGACACAGCGATGCAGTACCTGGCTATTTCCGAAAAGTGGAACCATCCGTAAGTTTCACGAAAATGCCCTGAAAGCCCTGAATACCGAACTAACGGCATCTAACGAACAAAAAAACAACCTGCTGTCCATCATCGGCCATGACCTGCGAAACCCGATATCGGGCAGCCTGCAACTGCTGGATCATACGCTGACCGACTATGCGTCCAGCACAGCCGATGAAATACATGCCTATTTATTCCTGATGAAGGAGGAGTTGTCCAATGCGAACAACCTACTGGAAGACCGTGATCATTAGCGTTGCCGCAAGTGACGTGGAAACCCGGTTTTAAGTGCATGACAATGGCAAGGGGATACCCAACGAAAAGATCGGCGAACTTTTTAACAAGTATAATAATTACACGACTTATGGCACCGCGGGAGAAAAAGGAACCGGCCTGGGGCTCAACCTCTGTCATGACTTTGTTCTCAAACATGGAGGGCAGCTTTGGGTCGAAAGCGAGGAAAATGTAGGTAGTACTTTCTTTTTTACCATACCCGTTGCCTTGGCCAAGGATTAGCCGGCTTAACTGACGCGGATATGAAATTTTTAGAATAATAAAACCTCGGAAAACGAGCTATTATATAGCACTATCTGCGTTCCTTTATTGCCCTCATTGAACTCACTCAATCCTCCTTCCAAACCGCAGCCAAAGCACTTGAAAATCTCTTTTACAGGATAAATCATAAACGATTCGGATTGATCATTGTGAAAGGGGCAATTTCCTTTCAGCACTTTTCGTCCCTCCGATAGTTTAATGTGTTCAGAAACTAATAATACGAGTTCAGATGGCATAAACAACTATTAGTTGTACAAACATAGCAATCGCCATTGATACCATCAGAATCTCCAGGCGCTCTGTTGACTATTTTTTTTGTAAAATAAGACGTCATGAAAATGCAGGAGATGTATTCGACAAGCTTGACCTTGCCCCGGAAACGGCCAATCAAATGATCACTGGTATTGATTTGTATAATTTTCAACATCCTGAAAAGGAGATGCCGGTCATTTCGCTTGATCGAAGGTAATTACAATGAAGTAATAATTAATCGTGTGTACAGGCATGCTCATTGGCCTCAGCAAGCAAAGGCAAAAGCACTTCATCATTTCTGCCCCTGACCAGGTAATTGAAAGTGCCGCTTTTTATGGCACTGATGGCTGGGTAAATACTACCATGAGCGGCAAGGAAAATAACCTCTACGTAAGGTTTTTTACTTTTTACCGTTTTTACATAATCTGTAAAATCCATATCCGGAAGTACCACATCACTAATAACGACCTGTATTTTTTCCTTTTCTAATAAGTGTATGCCCGCTAAGCCGCTATCGGCCTGATAGCATCTATAAGCTGCATGTTGCGAGAAGCGGTTCAACCAACCACCGGATCTTCTTTCGTCTTCAACAAGTAACAAGGAAGGTTTCATATTCATAATTCTAAAAATTTATTGCGTATCCGCTAAATTATCTGCTATCGGATGCATTTAACACAATTTATGCTATTCTCATGCCCAAAATTTTAATCTCTTAAAAAGTATGTTTAAACTTTAAATAAGCTCATTTTTTGAAAAGAGAAATTCTTAAAAAAAAACCATCTCAAAGTGAGAAGCTGAAAAAACCATTCTGGCAAGAGAAATCTTACCGGGTGACGGAATAGGTTATGACATCAAATCCAACATATGCCTTGTCGCCATAAACTCAGGGATCGATTAGTGGGGCCAGCTATTTTCAAAGGTCGAATAGGATGTAAGAATTACTGAAATACGCCTAAAGGCTTCCAGCCCTTTAACAAACAGCGAAGTGGATTTAAAATAAATTAATGAATCACAAGCGATTTTGAAAAATGTTTGATTAGCACATAGACTGCATTTTAATAATCGTTTAATCCTGATATACTCTCTCAAAATAAGAGACTTTTGACCATTTTACAGTGATGCTAAAGCTTGCCTTATTATAACGCAAATAACTCTGTTACAGTGCATTGGTTTGATGAGTTAAATCTTTTCATTTTTTGGCTCTCGTTTTGGCATGCTGCTGCAAATAAGAGCAATCAATGATGCAGAAACGAATTTACCACCCTGATAACGACACAGATGCCGCATCTAAGGGAAAAGAAGATAAATACACTTTTAAAGATGTAATGGTTATTGTTTTTGCATGGCTGATCGCCCTGTCGCTGGTCTATATCTGCTACCTGAAAATCAGTCTTTTCCTGCACCACTAAATTTAATAATCATAAAATGCTAACTGTAATCTATGTTCTGCTCTTCGTCGCCTTTTTTTGGCTGTTTTTCAAATCCGTTAACTATTTCGAAAAAATTTAATTCTCTATGACCGCGTTATTCATCGTCGCCATAGCCGTGTTTGTCTACATGGTATATGTGCTGCTTAACCCCGAAAAATTCTAATTATTTAAACTATGAACACCGAAATCTCAGGCGTAATTTTTACCTACCTGCTTACTCTGGCCATAGCTATCCCGCTTGGTATTTACATAGCCCGCATGTTTGGGGGCCAAAAAACCTGGCTCGATTTCATGGCTCCTCTTGAACGTTTCATTTTCCGTTTCAGTGGTGTCGACCCAAAAAAAGAAATGAACTGGAAACAGCACATGTTAGCATTGCTGACCATTAACAGTGTGTGGTTATTCTACGCTTTTTTCTGCCTTTTGTTCCAGGCGCATCTGCCTTTAAATCCCGATGGAAACCCTAACCAAACACCCGACCTGGCGTTTAATACCGCCATCAGTTTTGTGGTGAACTGTAATTTACAGGATTACTCGGGCGAAAGTGGTGCTACCTATTTCACCCAGCACTTTGTAATCATGTTCCTACAGTTCGTATCAGCAGCTACAGGTATCGCCGCATTGTTTATTTTATTTAAGGCATTCCGTGATAAAGTAACCGATAAGCTGGGCAACTTTTGGGACTTCTTTATAAAAAGCATTACCCGTATCCTATTACCATTATCAGTTGTAATGGCAATTGTTCTGGCTTTTAATGGTACTCCAACCAGCTATAAAGGCAAAGACACTATTGTCACTATACAGGGCGATACCGTGCATGTATCAAGGGGCCCGGCAGCGGCCATGATAGCCATTAAACATTTAGGTACTAACGGTGGTGGCTGGTTCGGCGCAAACTCAGCTCACCCGCTGGAGAACCCCAATTACTTAACTAATACTGTTGAGCTGGTAGCGCAAACCATTATCCCGATAGCATTAGTATTTGCTTTAGGTTTTTATCTCAAAAAGAAAAAATTTGCTTGTGTAATGTTTGGCGTAATGACGGTGGGCATGCTCATGCTGCTCATCCCTACGATGAATGCGGAGATCAACGGCAATCCTGCTATAGCCAGGATGGGGATCAACCAACCAACCGGGGCAATGGAAGGCAAAGAAGTGAGGTTTGGCCCGGCCAATACCGCATACTGGAATATTGTAACCACCATCATTTCTACAGGGTCGGTCAACTCCATGCATGACAGCGCGATGCCGGTATCCGGTTTTATGATGATGATGGCGATGATGACCAACTGCTTTTACGGAGGTTGCGGTGTGGGGATACTGAACTTTTATATTTTCATTATCATCGCGGTATTTATATCCGGGTTGATGGTTGGGCGAACGCCGGAATTTTTTGGGCGAAAGATAGAGGCCCGCGAAATGAAGATCGCATCCATCATCGCCTTGTTGCACCCTTTTATTATATTGGTGGGTACAGCTGTATCTGCATATGTACTGGTACATATGCCAAATGCCAATTGGGCAGTTAAGCCATCCGCATGGCTTAATAATCCAAGCTTCCATGGTTTTTCGGAGATGCTGTATCAATACACCTCTTCTGCCGCCAACAACGGGTCCGGCTTTGAAGGGTTGGGCGATAATAACATCTTTTGGAACGTAAGCGCGGGTTTTGTACTGCTGCTTGGGCGTTTTTTACCAATAATTGGCCCTGTTGCCATTGCCGGTATTCTGGCTAACAAAAAGTTTACACCAGAGTCTGCCGGAACATTAAAAAGCGATACATCAACCTTTGGTATTATGGTATTTGCTGTAATTCTTATCGTTGCCGCATTATCATTTTTCCCCGCCCTGGCTTTAGGTCCTATTGCTGAACACTTTTCTTTAAAATAATCATGAGAACTCCAAATACATTATTCCAGGGTGAGCAGGTAAGTGTAGCTCTAAAGCAATCATTTATCAAGCTTGACCCGCGCCAGCTGATCCGTAACCCGGTTATGTTTACCGTGGAGATCGGCACCTTTGTAATGCTGATCGTTAGCATTTACTCTTTTACAAATAAAAGCCAGGGCAGCTTTGGCTATAACTTCACTGTTTTTATTGTGCTGCTGCTTACTGTGCTGTTTGCCAATTTTGCCGAAGCCATTGCCGAAGCACGTGGTAAAGCACAAGCCGAAAGCTTACGTAAAACCCGCGAGGAAACCCCTGCACGTTTGCTGGTAAACGGCAAAGAACAAATAGTAATGTCGTCCCTGCTTAAAAAAGGCGACATGTTTATCTGCGAAACAGGAGATAATATTCCTACTGACGGCGAGATCATTGAAGGTATCGCGACGATTGACGAATCAGCTATCACAGGCGAATCAGCCCCGGTTATCCGGGAGTCAGGTGGCGATAAATCATCGGTAACCGGTGGTACCAAAGTATTATCCGACAGAATAAAAGTACAGGTAACTACCCAGCCGGGCGAAAGTTTCCTGGACAAGATGATTGCGTTGGTTGAAGGTGCTTCTCGCCAAAAAACTCCAAACGAAATAGCCTTAACAATTTTATTGGCCGGTTTCACACTGATATTTGTGATCGTATGCGTTACGCTTAAACCTTTTGCGGATTATGCCAATACCCCCATCACTATTGCCGCATTTATCTCACTTTTTGTTTGTTTGATTCCGACGACTATCGGTGGCCTTTTGTCGGCCATCGGTATCGCCGGCATGGACAGGGCATTACGTGCAAACGTGATCACCAAATCAGGCAAAGCAGTTGAAACTGCAGGTGACCTTGATGTTTTATTATTAGATAAAACAGGCACCATCACTATTGGTAACCGCAAGGCAACCAATTTTTATCCTGCTAAAGGCATCAGCGACGAAAGCTTTGTAATAGCCTGTGTATTAAGCTCGCTGGCAGATGAAACACCAGAGGGTAAATCTATTGTTGAATTGGCAAACCAAAACAAAAATGTTCCGTCAATAATAGCACCCAAAGATTCGGTATTCATCAAATTTACTGCGGAGACCCGCTCAAGTGGTTTAGATACCCCTGATGGACTGCGTGTTCGTAAAGGTGCTTTTGATTCCATCCGTACAATGGCTATCAAAGCCGGCCACAAGTTCCCTGCTGAGGTAGAAGACAATGTGAAAAAGATCTCATCAAATGGAGGTACGCCACTGGTGGTATCACAAAACGAACAGATCCTGGGCGTGATCGAATTACAAGACATCATTAAACCAGGTATAGCCGAACGTTTTGAGCGTCTGCGTAAAATGGGCGTTAAAACCGTAATGGTGACCGGTGACAACCCGCTTACCGCCAAATTTATTGCTGAAAAAGCCGGTGTAGATGATTTTATCGCTGAAGCAAAGCCCGAAGATAAAATGAACTATATAAAACTTGAACAACAGCAAGGTAAATTGGTAGCCATGATGGGCGATGGTACAAATGATGCGCCCGCTTTAGCACAAGCAGATGTTGGTGTTGCTATGAACAGTGGAACACAAGCAGCCAAAGAAGCCGGCAACATGGTCGACCTGGATAATGATCCTACCAAACTGATTGAGATTGTAGAGATTGGCAAGCAATTGCTAATGACACGGGGAACGCTTACCACCTTCTCAATAGCGAATGACGTGGCCAAGTATTTCGCTATTGTTCCGGCTCTATTCATGGTATCTATACCAGCTTTAAAGGCACTGAACATCATGGATCTGCATAGCCCGCAATCAGCCATATTATCGGCAGTGATCTTTAACGCGATCATTATTCCCTTATTGATACCATTGGCTTTAAGAGGCGTAGAGTATAAACCGATAGGCGCAAGCGCGCTATTGCGCCGCAACCTGTTGATCTATGGTTTAGGCGGTGTGATCATTCCGTTCATCGGCATCAAACTAATTGATATGCTGGTAGCAATATTCATATAACCCTCAATCGAAATAAAAATTAAAAGATATAATTATGAAAACGTATTTATTGCCATCCCTAAAACTAACCGTCATCTTACTGGTGATCCTGGGAGGAATATACCCCTTGGCTATAGCAGCCGTTGGTAAACTAACACCCGGGCACGGCGATGGTGAAACCATTCAATATAAAGGCCGTACTGTTGGTTATGCCAACATTGGGCAAAAATTCACCAAAGACGAATATTTCTGGTCACGCCCCTCCGCTGTCAATTACGCAGCCGATGGTTCAGGTGGCTCAAACAAAGGCCCTTCAAATCCAGATTATTTAAAGGATGTGAATGCCAGGATTGATACATTCTTAAAACATAATCCGGGTGTAACCCGTGAGCAAATTCCCGCAGAATTGGTTACCGCTTCCGGCAGTGGCCTCGATCCTGACCTGTCACCTGCCGGTGCAAAGGTGCAGGTGGCACGAATTGCCCGCATAAGAGGAATCTCTGCTGAGGAAATCAACAGCATTATAGATGCTACTATAGAAAGACCATTGCTGGGTATGTTCGGCCCGGCCAAAGTAAACGTGCTAAAATTAAATGTGGCACTTGATGAACTAAAGAAATAGACCCCAAATCTTCCCCCGTATAATTTTATTGCGGGGGGAAGATCTACAGGGAAGTTTTATCCCACAAAAACACTAATAATATATATAATGAATAAAAAATTAATATTGCTTGCTCTTTTTGCAGTTGCAACGTGTACCGCTAAAGCTGCTGTAAATAATTTGGATACTACTAAAATAGCCGGAGATACGCCTTTAACAATATCGGGCTCTGTAGATGCCTACTATAAATATGATTTCTCGGGCCATAAAAATATACCTACCAGCTTTGCCGGTGACCAAAATTCTCTTTCTATAGGTATGATAGATCTGGGTTTAAAGAAAAAAGTAGGCAAAGCCTCATTTGTAGGTGAAGTATCTTTCGGGCCGCGAAGTGATCAATCACTTCCAACGGACAATACAAATTATCACATTCAAAACTTATATGTTTCTTATGATGTAACAGATAAATTAAACCTTACAGGTGGTTATATGTCAACCTTTATTGGTTATGAAGTAATCAGCCCGGCAGGTAACTTTAACTATTCCACATCCTACCTGTTCACCAATGGCCCGTTCCAGAATGCGGGTGTTAAGGCAACTTATGCTTTTTCTGATAAGGTAAGTTTGATGGCCGGCATCTTCAATGATGAATGGAATGTATATAAGTCGGCCCATAATGTAGGTGCCTTTGGCGCACAATTATTTCTGGCGCCGGCGAAAGGATGGACCGCCTATATTAACCTGCTTACCGCCAATAACAGCACTCCAACATCCGGGACAGAAATTGATTTAACAACCGCTTACCAGCTTACAAATGCTTTTAAATTGGGATTAAATGCAGCAGATTATTCGGCAACCAATGGGGCCGGAACAGGTGGCTTTGAGGGAGTAGCCTTATATCCACAACTAGCGGTATCCCGTGTAGTTACTTTAGGATTAAGGGGCGAGTATTTTAAAAACAAAGCAGGTACTTATCAGTCGGCCGGGCCGGCTGCCGGTGAGTCAGTGACTGGGTTAACATTAACGGCAAATATTAAGGCTGGCCCTTTAACTTTAACTCCGGAAGTGAGACTGGATAACGGATCAAAAGATATGTTTATGGATAGCAATGCCGCGGCTACTAAATCTGCATCGCAATTTGTATTAGCGGCTGTTTATTCTTTCTAATTAAACATAAGTATTATAAGATAAGCATGTACTTGCTCAATCGGTTTGTTGGTTGGTGAGTTAGTCAGGCCGGTTAAAGTTCATGCAAAAAGGGGATGTAAAAGCGTCCCCTTTTACAGGTTAAAAAAAATGAGTTTAATAAGGCATTACAGCAATTAAATGATGGAGGAAGAAACTAAAGAGCAGTCGGTTGAGCATTTCCTGGAACTGATCAAACGCTCTAGGCGTGGTAAGTTTAAGATCTATATCGGCATGAGCGCCGGTGTGGGAAAAACCTATCGTATGCTGCAGGAAGCACATGCTTTGTTGCGCAATGGCATAGATGTGAAGATCGGTTATATTGAAACCCATATGCGTAAGGAAACACAAGACCTGATAGAGGGCCTTCCGGTTATACCGCGCCGCGACCTGTTTTATAAAGGAAAGCAGTTACAGGAAATGGACCTACAGGCTATTTTATCTTTACGCCCCGAGATTGTTATTGTGGATGAATTGGCCCATACTAATATTGAGGGCAGTAAAAATGAAAAGCGCTGGCAGGATGTGGTGGAGATCCTGGATGCCGGGATCAACGTGATCAGCGCCATGAATATTCAGCATATTGAGAGCCTGTATGAAGATGTAAAAAGCATTACTGGTATAGAGGTTAACGAACGGGTACCGGATAATGTATTGCGGCAGGCCGACGAAGTAGTTAATATCGACCTGACTGCCGACGAACTGGTTGCCCGTTTAAGGGAAGGAAAGATATATACTAATGATAAGATCGCCTTTGCGCTGAAAAACTTCTTCCAGAGTGAAAGAATTTTACAATTACGGGAACTGGCGTTAAAGGAAGTAGCCATCCAGGTAGAAAGAAAGATTCAAACTGAGGTGCCTGGCTTATTGCAGGCCAGGCGTGAACGCTTAATGTGCAGCATCAGCACTAACAATGATACAGCAAAGCTAATCATCCGGAAAACAGCCCGCCTTGCTACTTATTACAATGCCAAATGGTTTGTGGTTTACATCCAAACCCCTAAAGAAAGCGCAGACCGGATCGGACTGGCTGATCAGCGGCATCTTATTAATAATTTTAAGTTAGCCACCCAAATGGGAGCCGAGGTGGTGCGCGTTAAAAGTAAGGTAGTAGCCAGTGGTATGCTTAAAGCGGTTGTTGATAAAAAGATCACTACGCTTTGTATGGGCAAACCTCACTTATCTTTGCTCAGTATTATTTTAAAGACAGCCACTTTTAATGAGCTGTTGAAAACGCTGAGCAAATTAGACGTAGATTTAGTAATATTATCATGATGAGAATGAATATTAAAACCAAACTTACGTTTGGCCTGCTTTTCCTGTTTGTTGTAATTATCTGCTTTGGAGTATTGGGTATCTACTATGTTAACCGCCTAAGCAACGATGCCAGTAAAATCTTAAAAGACAACCAGATCAGTGTGGAATATTGCAGCCAGATGCTCAAGGCGCTTGATGAAATACCCGGAGATTCCTCGAAGATCGCTGTTTTTGAAAAAAACCTTAAACTTGAAGAAAATAACATCACGGAACCAGGTGAATTTGAGGCAACAGCGGAAGTGCGGTACTTATTTGAGCAGCTGAAAAAAGATCCCGTCGGGTTCGATAAAATAAAGGAAATGCACAAGGCCATTTTCAAAATTGATGATGTTAATGAAATCGCCATTATTCATAAAAATGCACGAGCCTCCCGTTATGCTACGCAGGCTACGCTGTGGCTTACCGGTATTGTAACTGTTTTAAGTTTAGTGGCTTTTACCTTTGTAATTAACTTTCCTTCGGTAATTGCAAAACCTATTCGGGAGCTGACAGAAGGGATCAAAGAAATCGCCAACAAAAATTACAGCAAACGCATACATCTGGAACAAAAAGATGAATTTGGTACGCTGGCTGATACCTTTAATACAATGGCGGGGAAACTGGATGAATATGAACACAGCAACCTGGCGGAGATCAAAGCTGAAAAAGGGCGAATTGAGGCGATCATCAATAAAATGAATGACGGCATCATCGGGCTGAATGATAAAAACGAAATCCTGTTTTTTAATTCCGCAGCGGAAAGTCTTTTTGGACTAAAAGAAAAGGACATTATAGGGCTTTACGCGGCCGATATTGCCATTCAAAATGATCTGCTCCGTACCGTTCTGCAAAATGAAACCAGCGAGCAGCTTAAAATATTTTTAGATAATAAGGAAAGCTTTTTTGTGCAGGAATCTATCCTGATACAGGCCGATAATGTTGTTGGTGGTCGGGTAATCATCTTACGGAATATCACACCATTTAAAGAACTGGATGCCGCCAAAACCAATTTTATTGCCACCATATCACATGAGTTGAAGATTCCTTTATTTGCCATCAATATGAGCACCCAACTACTGGAAGACAAACGGATGGGTGAAATGAATAAGGATCAAACGGAGGTATTGGGGACTATAAAAGCCAATGCGGAACGTTTATTAAAAATTACCGGCGAACTGCTGAATATGTCGCAAATAGAAACGGGGCGGATACAGTTAAAGATAGAACCTGTAAAGCCTGAGGTAATGGTATTAAGGGCAATGCAGGCCGTTCAGCAGCAGGCAGCCCAGTTTGGTGTATCATTAAAAGAAAATATAGAAAAAGATTTGCCGCTTGTTGATCTGGATGAAGAAAAAACGATTTGGGTACTGATTAATTTCTTAAACAATGCCATTAAATATTCTTCAGAAAATGGAGTGGTTGAGGTGCGTGTAAAGAGAGAAAAAGAAATCATACAATTTTGGGTGGCTGATCATGGTAAAGGAATTGAGGAGCAGTATGTGGATCGTGTATTCGATAAATATTTCCAGGTTCCGGGAACAACGGAAAGGTCGGGTACAGGATTGGGATTATCGATCTCCAAAGAATTTATTGAAGCACAAGGCGGAAAAATATGGGTAAACAGCAATTACGGCGAAGGCAGTACCTTTGGGTTTAATATTTTAGTTAACCCGTTAACATAAAATTATTGTATGACGATAGCAAATATATTATTGGTTGAAGATGAGCATGATGTTAGGCTGCTATTAAAGCGAGTGCTTTCCCTGGAAGGCTTTGTAGTTTTTGAGGCCGAAAACATCAAAGAAGCGTCAAAGCAATTGAATCATGAAAGTATAGACCTGGTATTATGCGATGTTAAATTGCCCGATGGCAATGGGGTGGAGTTTATCAGTAAGATTAAAGCCACTCACCCTTATATTGAAATAATTGTGCTAACAGCTTATGGAAATATCCCCGACAGTGTACAGGCTATTAAGAACGGCGCCTTTGATTATATTACCAAAGCCAACGATAATCAGCGTATTCTGCCATTACTATATCGCGCCCTAGAAAAAGTTAAACTGGAAAAAAGGGTTGCCCAGTTAGAAAAACAAGCAGCAGACCGCTATGCCAATTTTGATTCCATTATTGGTCAGTCGTTTTCCATTATACAGGCAAAAACACTGGCACAAATGGCGGCACCAACTGATGCGCCCGTATTACTTTTAGGGGAAACAGGCACCGGGAAAGAGGTTTTTGCGCAGGCGATCCATTCGGCAAGTAAAAGAAGCACCAAAACTTTCCTGGGTTTGAATTGCAGCGCTTTTGGCAAGGATATTTTAGAAAGTGAACTTTTCGGACATAAGGCGGGTGCTTTTACCGGGGCGAATAAAGACAAGAAAGGATTAATTGAGGAAGCCAATGAAGGCACATTATTTTTAGATGAAATTGGTGAGATGCCTTTAGATTTACAGGCAAAGCTGTTGCGTGTACTGGAAACAAGCGAATTTATTAAGGTTGGGGATACCAAACAGGTTAAGGTTAATATCAGAATCATCGCGGCAACCAACCGAGATATTCAACAGGAGATCAGCAATGGGAAGTTCAGGGAGGACTTGTTTTATCGGTTGAATTTAGTCACTATAAGCCTACCTCCATTAAGAGAACGGCAGGATGATATTCCTTTACTCGCCGACTACTTTGTAAAAAAACTGACTAAGGATGCTTATCAGCAAGTAAAGGGTATGACAAATGCTTTTGTTGAACGCCTTCAAAAAAATGAATGGCGGGGCAATATCCGGGAATTAAGAAATGTAATTGAACGATCGTTGATCGTTTGCCAGGGGACTGAATTAAGTGTAGATAATTTGCCGGTTGAGTTGCAATATAGTACGGCACTAAAATCAAACACACTATCTGCATTTGATCTTTCCAGTGTTGAGCGCTTACACATCCATCGTGTATTGCAATATACAAAAGGGAATAAAACCCAGGCCGCTAAATTGCTCAATATCAGTTCGGCTACATTGTATCGAAAAATAGAGGAATATAAGATTGAAGATTTTCAATCATAAGATAGGGTGTTCGGTTTTAGTTATTGATTTTCCCATTAATTCTTGATATTTTGCAATAGCTACCTGTTAAATTGAACTTGAAGTCGCAATTTGCGACTTCAAGTTCAATTTAACAGGTAGCTATTGCCAGTCCATCAGCATCAAACAATTTACACGAGGGCGATTTCATGCTATTGCTTATTTTCGTCTGGTGATTTTGACGTATTTTATGGGTAGAACGCAGATCTTTATGCCCCGACATTTTACCTGCTGTTTCAATATGCATATCATTTTTAATCGTTACCGTTACTCTTCTTGAAGTTCGTCAGGCTTATAACCGATTCTTTTACGTGATTTTGCACTTTCTTTTGTTGTTATTAATTCATCGAGATATCGAAAAACTATCTCCATGTTTTTATCCTGGTTATCCAGTTTGCTTTTGATTTTTTCAATTTCGAGGCGAAGCTCTGTGTTGTCTAAAAACATTTGGCGAACTCGTGTAAAAATACGCATGATTTGAATGTTTACTTCGATCGCCTGTTTACCGTTTAATACGCTTGATAACATTAATACGCCATGTTCTGTAAATACATACGGAGCATACCTGCGGCCACCTCTTTTTGAGGTCGCAATTTGCGACCTCAAAGTCTCAAATTCAGTTTTCAGTAAGTTGAAACATGAAATCTTCAGGAAATCTGTAAATGTTTCTGTTGACCTGCTCTATGAGTCTTTTTGTCTCTACACTGTATAATTCTGCCAGATCACTGTCAATCATAACTTTTTGGTTGCGAACAAAATAGATTTTGCTTATTACAATTTCATCCGGTATTATTATTGGTTGTTCCATGATATTAAATATTAACGTTAGTCGTTCGATAGATTGGAGGTTACAATTGTTACCTCCAATTTTATAATTGTTCTTTTGTTCTGTTATCATTGTAAATTTGACATCACAATTTGTGATGTCAAATGGGATTTAACAGGTTGCTTTTAATAATCCGTCGGCACTAAATAATTTGTTCTCCAGCGACTTCATCTTATTACTTATTTTACGTTTGGTTATTTTTGCGTATTTCTGTGTGGACCGCAAATCTTTATGCCCCAACATTTTACCAATCGTTTCGATAGGTACATCATTTTCGCGGGTAATGGTTGTAGCAAAGGTGTGCCGGGCGGTATGCGTGGTCAGGTCCTTGCTGATCCCACAGATTACCGCCAACTCTTTCAGGTAGGCGTTGTACCTGAAATTACTGTTAACTGGCAATAGCTTATTTTCTGCAAGACAATAGGGATGGTCGTTATACTTTTTAATAATTTCCAGCGCAACGGGTAATAAGGGTACTGTTTCCTCTACGCCGGTCTTTTGTGATCCATAGCTTACCATCCAACCCTGTAAAAATATTTTCCGGTTCTAAGTTATAAACTGTTTCGTAAGCATATCCTGTAAAACAGCAAATACATAGACGTCACGTACTTCTTCAAGGCGCTTTACCGGCAGTTTCTTTTTATACATTTTCAGTATTTCGTGCTGTTCCAACGTTTCCCTGTCCGGGTCAACGTAAGTGCATTTAAAGCCGGTGATTGCATTGTGTTTAATCCAACCCTCACCAATAGCGCGATCAATAATCTGCTTTAAAGTTTTCACATACTTCATTGCTGTATTATCTCCAATATTTTCCATCGTCAGGTAGTGAAAGAAATTAATGGCGAGCGCCATCTCAATATCTTCCAATGCAATATCAGCAATCTTGTATTTCTTTTTAAGGAAAGCTTCGACTTTGTCTTTTAGCCGTTCATATCTCGACAATGTTCCATCGCTGCCTTTATTCTTGCTGACGCGTTCTGCAAATTTATTATTATGCAACTTAAAAGCCTGCATCAATGTTTTTTGCAACACTTGTTTCGGCATATACGCTTCTTTCAACATTGCTGCGGTTACCTTTTCATTAAAGGATGCAAGCTGGTTGTAATGTCGCTCCAATTCAGCCTTTGTTTTTGTTATATAGCTGTTAATGAATTTGCTGTCGGGGCACACTCTGTTCGCGCTTGAGGTTTCTTCGTCCCAGAAATCAGGATGGATTTTTTTGCCGGATGAAAAACCATCCCGGTCACCTTTTACAGTGATGCGTACATAAATAGGAGCAAGGCCGTCCTTGCTGGCTTTTTGACGCTATAGCCAGAATAAAATTGAAAGATATTCATTTACTTTCATAACCATTTTTTTTAAGTTAAACCATGGTTCTTCGCGCTGAAAATCAAAGAGGTATAACTAAAACCGGGATAAATTCGGTAACCTAATTTCGGCAAAAGGAATAGGTTACCGATTACTTTGTGTTACATTGATCTGTATTGAGTTATGAAAAGTGCCTTTAAACGAAAAAAAGCCACTTTTTCAAGTGGCTTTAGTTACTTTGAGATGGTTTGGTGACCTCTCTGTGATCCCGCTGGGATTCGAACCCAGGACCCCAACATTAAAAGTGTTATGCTCTACCAGCTGAGCTACGGAATCATTATCGTCTCCGATTAAAGTGGTGCAAATATAGGACTATTGAGCTTTGTGTGCAAGTGTTATTTTGATTTATTTTAAAGTATATAATAAGCGCTTCATTGTCAATTGTCTATAGTTTAAAAACTGCTATTTTACCATTGCTGCCAGCTAATAAAACCAGATTTCCATGCTTTGCTTTCCTGCAAACGTTAAAATTGAGTGTATCTATTTGCTTCCAATTCTTGCCACCATCGGTTGAGATATTTGTTCCGGGCGTGCCGGTTGAAAGGTAGGTGTCGGCATTAATATATTCTACACATGATTGGTAACCGGATGGAGGGGTATGCGCTAATTTCCAGTTCGTTCTATTATTAGAGTAACAGACAGTGGAATCGGTACGTCTATCATGCTGATAGTTGCCGCCAACAATAACCAGTTGGTTTTTACCTTTAGCTATTGAAAAAGCTCCCTGACTGCTTTTTCCATGTGTAATAGGAATGGCAGTTTTATACCAGTCTTTATTTGGCACCTGAACAAAAACATTGGAAACCGCGCCGCCTGTTACAATAATATTAGTATGATTTATTGTGCGCAAGCAAGTTCCACTGGCGGCAAACGCTGCTTCATTGGCTGAGGCAACAGGGCTGTTATTGTAATTATTCCAGGTATTGCCGCTATTTTTAGTTTCAAGTAATAGAAATCTATTTTTTATAGGATCGCCGAGGATGAAGCCATGTGAGGGATTGTCAAAATCCATTGCATCTAGAAAATAAGCAGTATCAGTATTGCGGTATTTTACTTGCCAGTTTACACCTCCATCAATGGTTTTTAATATTAGAGCGGGTGTGCCGGAACTCATTATCACGGCTTCTTTATTGGAAAATGCTTCAATATCTCTGAAGTCGGCTTGTTCGAAACCTTTTATTTGCCGCCACTGCCAGGTTTTACCCCCATCACTAGTTATGGCGATATACCCATTACTACAGCTTATCCATGCAGTTTTATCATTGACCACTGACAAGCCGCGGATACTTGTTGGTTTACCTTGTTGTAAAAGAACAATGTGCTGTGCGATAGCTTCGTTTGTAAAAAAAATAAAGAGTAATAAAAGGATAGTAATACCAGATGTATGGCTTCTCATTCGTGTGTTTTATCCGAATTTATCCTTTACCAAGGCAAATTGCAAGGCATGATCAATTTTTATATTTATTTAGATGCTTTTTAGCTGAAAAAAGTATATTTGCAGCCCCGTATACTTGCAGTTATAAAATTGGCGAGTATATAAGGTGTACTTTAATGCCCGGATGGCGAAATTGGTAAACGTTGCGGTCTCAGAAGCCGTTGAGAATTGTCTCTTGAGAGTTCGAGTCTCTCTTCGGGCACATCCTTTTCTTAAAGTAAAAAGTCTTTAGTCTTAAGTTCAGTGTTGAATAGACCAGAACTACAGACTAAAGACTTTTTTTAGTAACAAGCCCGGGTGGCGAAATTGGTAGACGCACCATCTTGAGGGGGTGGCATTCGCAAGGATGTACGAGTTCGAATCTCGTTCCGGGCACATTTTTTATTACAAGCTAAAATCAACAGACCACTGTTTGGAAATGTAATAAGAACTTTAAAGTCAGTCAGAGTTATCCAAACTCTATTATTATAACACCTCTTTTACAAAAAACATAAGAAGAACTGAGGAATTGATAATTTTAGTAAATTTCAATGACATAAGAAAATTAAAGTTTTAAAATCTTTCCTTAATATCTTGAAAGGAATTGCCTAAGTGAAAACCTTCAGGCATTCATGACTTTTAAAAAGGATTGTCTATAAAATCAATTAAATCATTATACTTGATAAGAATATTTATCCCTATAATTTGCTAATGAATAAAAACAATGCATTCGATTTATTGAGAGTTATACTTGCTCTGTCGGTTTTGTTTTCACATGCATATTTAATTGGAGGCTATGGACAGGAACCATTTGTTAACCTGGTTAAAAATCAAACCTATATTGCTGAATTTGGAGTTATGGGTTTTTTCTCTTTAAGTGGGTATTTAATCGCGGGTAGCTATGAACGTAGTGAAAGTGTCTATATCTTTTTATGGCATAGGATTGTAAGAATATTCCCCGGTTTTTGGTTTTGCTTATTGGTAACCAGTTTTGTGATTGCCCCAGTCATTTATTATTCAGATCATCATACAATTTCTAATTTCCCATTTACAGGTGAGAATAGTTCGTTTTCGTTTCTTTATAGAAATTTCCTTTTAGAAGTGAACCAATGGAGCATTGGCGATATCTTAAAGAATAGCGCTTATAAGTTATCACTTAACGGTAGCCTGTGGAGTCTTAGACCTGAATTTTATTGCTATATTTTTATTATGCTGATAGGCTTAGGCGGGATTTTCAATGATAACAAATTGCCGTTTCTAATAATAACTACTTTAGTGTATCTATTTTATGGCTTAAAATTCCTCTTTAACATCAGTTATGGGCCTACCTTTCTTATATTATCAAATGCTTTAAAACTATATACCTGCTTTGTTTTAGGCGCATTGTTTTACATGTATCGTGAAAAGCTGCAATTCAATAATAAAGGGCTTATAATTATAACGGCAATTACAATACTGCTTTTAAAGTTCGGGGGCTATAATATTGCAGCTCCCATATTAATTTCAATACTCTGCATATCGTTGTTCTCTAAATTTAAAGTCAAGTTTAAATATGATATTTCTTATGGTTTATATATTTATGCTTTCCCTATTGAGCAGATGGTATATAAGCTTTGGGGAGCGTATTTAAATGTTTGGGCCTTTTTAATAATCACACTACTTATAACTGCGGTGGTGTCTTTTTTAAGCTTTATATTAATAGAGAAACCGTTTTTAAGATTGAAAAATATATTGAACTTTTAATGTATTTCATAAATATTAGGTAGTTGCTTTATATTCGTTTTGGTAATACCACTCTAATAGATAAACGCCGTCACTCCACGATAATTTTCCATCTGCGGCAACCTGGGCAATCAATATAGATAAATTGTGCAGAAAAGCGCTTTTAGTATCGCCACCCAATTGTTGTAAAACGTTTATGGCGCATGTAGTTATTTGTGCGGGATCATTTAAATTTCCGCAATTGTCGGCTAACTGAAGTTCGGTTAAAATGACAGGCAACTTAGCACGGAGCAGGTCTTTTACCTCATCATCAAGGTTGCCCGGTATAATGGCGGTTAATACATCGGCCGCAGGCGAATCGACAAATGATTTAATATTCTCGGTTATAATAACGCCGATATGAATGGCGGTTTTTAATTCGGCAGGCATGCCATTGAACAGATTTTGTATCTCTGCCCATATTTTAGATAAGAAGGTTTTTAAACTCATGTTTAGTGTTATTTTAATTGTTTATACTTGATTTCCTGCACTTCCTGCTGCAAAACACCTACGGAGAATGTGTTATCTACTGATCCGTTTATTTGGGGGGATAGGTCGACGGGTTGGAGCGGGTACATGAAGATGCAGGGGAAGGATGCGTCATCGGCTAACAGGTTAAGCTCATTTTGGGTGCCGTATATGAATGTGGGGGCGCTGCTGAGGGTTTGGGTTATGGATTGTATTTGGTTGCGGATCATATTGGTTTGATGGTTTAATGGTTCATTGGTGGTTGGCGGGTATGCATAACGTGTTACTTATCGCGTGAGGCCGCTCATTGCCGCGGAGGCTAGTTCTTTTGTCTTGATACAAAAGAACCAAAAAATCAAGTCAGCAAAGAGGCTTCTTTGCCGCACGGGTACTACGCTGCAAATCAGGCAAAACCTGGGCTGGAAAAGTTTGCCCTGCTATCGCCTCCCTCATAGCCATTGCTTCTGCAAAAATTTCCTATGCCCTGCCACGCTTTTGGCCACCATTATTTTGCCTGATTTCGGTCGAAGCGTTTTTGCTGACGGGGGTGGAAGAATGTCATTGGGTCATTAGTCACTGAGTCATTGGTTGTTTTGGTTCATAAGCGGAGACGCTTGAACTGGCGGTTGAGGGTGGATTGCTTTTCTAATTGCTCTGTATAGTATAGAGATTGCTTCGTTCCTCGCAATGACGCTTGGAAATGGACACACCCTTGGCACCTCTCAAGAGGGGAACCCTTATCGTTGGGCGTTTATTAGATCTGAGTAACGTTTTTGATATTCGGATTCGGTTTTGTTGAGCAGGAGTTTGGTTAGGATACGTTCGTAGGGCATGTTGAGGATGGTGTCCCACTTGGTGATGTCGCCAGCGGCTAATGAGTTTATGGTGTTGATGTATTTAAATTTTTCAAACGCTTGAATACCTGCCTTCTTCTCCAATATTGATGCAGGCGCTGAAAGAAGCCTATTTTCTGTTTCAATAAGTTGGGATAACAGGAAAAAAAATGTTTGGCTATGGGCAGCGCCTCCGTTACCCTGAGTTTTTTTACTTCGTTACAAAATTCTTCGGCTTCGTATTCATCGTATTTTTTGCCTGTTGCACGGCAAAAGAAATAGTGTGCCAGCAGATGACAACATGCTTTTAACGAGGGATGGAAATGTTCCTGCCAGTGTTCTTCGCCATGCAGTTTGATGGTTTCGTTTATTTCATCGGCAATGATGTCGCGAGCGGCCATGAATGCACCGGCAGGCTCGACCGATAGGTTGCGGATTACGTTTACGGTTACTTTTCGCTTGCCGAGCATGAAATTTACTTTGTGTGGGATTGCATCGCTATTGTAGAGGTACTTGATCTGGCCGGAAAGCGCATGTACGGAGTTGCCAAATACCTGAAAATCATTTGCGTTGGTGACATTATGCAGCTCTTTAACCGGAATGCCTGATAGAATACTGATGGCTTCCATATCATTAAGGTAATGCTTTTCCTGCATCTCCATCATCTGGCCCAAAGTAACTTCATTAAGGGCGGTTGGTATTTTTACCAGCAGTTTTCCTTCGGTGGTTTTTAGTGTTTTTTCTATCATATGGTTATCAGGTTTACAATAGGATTGTGCCAGGTGTTGTTTTTATAAGGCATGTGCGACTTTATTGATGTAAATGTATTGATTTTTAGTTTGTTGAGCGCAATATATCTGAGTGGATCTATTAAATGATTAAAGGCATCGACGGGTTCATTGATCGTTTTTCCGGAACGGTCGACACGCCATTTATAGCGGGCTATTTCGTTTCGAAGATTTACGCTGCGTCTTGTGATATTTATTTTGTGGCGGCGGAGGATATCGATAGAGTTTTTTATGCTGTCGGGGCCCTTTTTCGCTCCTTTGATGTTCCAGCCGAGGCGTTTGAGTTCTTCGATGGATTTTGGTTCGGCGCTATCGGCGATGATCTCGGTGCTTTTGCTGATGCCTGCGCTGGTGAGGCGGGCCGCGATATCGGTATTGGTAAGGCCGGTTTCGTAGAACATTTCATCGACCCATAGTTCGCCGTGTTGAGTGTACACCTGCAAGCATCCGGTTTCATCGTTGGTGAAGCCAAAATCGAGGCCGGCGGCTATGCGTTTTGCATCCGGGGGGATATCATTGCAGATGTGCCAGTTATCGAATACCAGTCCGCTTACTTTGCCGGTTAAGCCGCGGGCATAGACTTTCCAGAGTTCGATGTCTACCGCTTTTAGCGACTCAACTTTATCGCGCATGGTTTGCTTGATAAAGGGATTGTGGCGATGATCGGAGATGATTAACTGTACACCGGGTTTGCCTATTACATGATCGTGCACCCAGAAATTGTAGTTGGGGTTATAATCGATAAACACGCGTTCGCGGGTGCGAAGGGCGAGCTCGGTATAGATATCATAAGTGATGCCGTTGGCTTCGTTGATGAACAGGTAATCGCGCTTGCCTGATTTGGCATCCTGGGCATTATCGTAGCTTTTAAATTCGATGAGTGTACCGTTATGGAACTCGAACACTCTATCGGACTTGTTATAGCTTTTTACCATGGCTTTTATTTGATCGGAGTTGTTGTAGATGTTTAATGCATCGCGCAGGGCACCGGCTTTAAGGTTTGGGATATCCTGCCCCACTACGGTTATTATTTGTTTGGGCGTTTCGCAAGCGAGGCAGAAGAGTACCTGCTCGATTGCGTAGGTTTTGCCGGAGCTTGTGCCGCCCTGGTTTACTATTACACTGGCTGCTGCGGTGTAGTTTTGTTTGAATAGGATGGATGCTTCATTTTGTTGGTTCATTTGTTCAATGGTTCATTAATTCATTGGTGTTTGGTGGGGATTGGTTATTTGTTGTGTGATATCGCTGTTTGTCGCCTTGACATTTATCGCATGAAGCCGCTCATTGCCGCGGAGGCTACTACTTTTTTCTTGATTAAAAAGTAGCAAAAAATCAAGTCAGCAAAGAGGCTTCTTTGTCGCACAGGGCCAGTGCTACAAAGCAGGCAAAACCTGGGCTGCTATATTTTTACCCTACTATCGCTACCTGCCTTTACGCTTCCGTAAAAATCTGCTATGCCCTGCCACGCTTTTGGCCACCATTGTTTTGCCTGATTTCGGCCGAAGCTTTTTTGCTGACGGGTTTGAAGAATGTCATTAGGTCATTTGTCATTGAGTCATTAGTTGTTTTGGTTCATAAGCATGGACGCTTATGTATGGGTTTGGTTCAAGCGTGGACGCTTGAACCGGCGCGGGGGGCTCACTGCTCACTGCTCACTGCTCACTGCTCACTGCTCACTGCTCACTGCTCACTGCTCACTGGTTGTTAGAGTGATACTTCCTTTTCGTTGGAGGCTGGTGTTGGGCCGGTTTCGAGGATCTTTACTTTGAGGGTTTTTGAGGAGAGATCGGATGGTGGCCTTTCTTCTGGTTTTTCGTTCCAGCCCATGCTGCGGAGGGCGAATATGGCGCCGCTGGCGGGTTGCTGGTGTAATTTCTTTTCGTATTCGGCTTCGATGCGCAGGCGACCGCGTTTCAGGATGTGGGCGTGTTTGCCGGATGTTTCATAATCATCGAACGATTGTCGACTGCTGAAACCGAGGAAGAAAGCTAATCCGGTTATGGTTGCTGGTTCGGGCGGGCGATCCCAGATCTTTGTGCCGATTGTTTTTTTAGTGCTTTTGGGTTGTGTTAATTCTTCTTCGAGATGGTATTTACCTTCGATGTGTATGAAATAATCATCAATGAGCTGGTTTAGCCCTATAGCTGTAAATTTGGGGTGCGTAAGTTTCATTATGATTGAAATGCCGAATGGCATAAAGTGTATTCAAAGATAGCTAAATTAATTAGTATTTACAAGCGGTTTTTGTAAATGCCAGAAAATGATACCATATTAAACGTCGCGGAGGAATTAGCATCAAAATAAATTTATGAAAATGTGCCAATAGAGTGTTTTTTGGCAGTTTTTTTGTTGTTTTTAATAAGGGCAGTTAATAATTGTTAAATTTTTGTTACGAATGCCAATCGGCACAACCTTTTTAACTATTTTTACGTATCCAATTATAGAAACAGTGTATTATTTTTACTAATGGGCAATAAAAGGTTTACTAAATTTTTCATCGTTTTTTTAATGCTGCTTTCGGGTATGATCGTATCGTGCCAAAAAGATCAGGTTGAAGGGGATGAAACATCTGTAAATACTAAAGCTGACAGCTCATTAACACTGAACTCACCCGGGAACAATCTTGCAGTGAAAGGAACGCTCAAACTAACCATACTGGATTCGACCTATACTTTTGACGCCGCTAAGGATTCAATAGCTTTTGTTACGGTTAGCTCGGGTAACGACCAGTATTTTGGGATAACGGCTATTAATAAGGAGCACAACATGAGCTTCGGGATCAGTTCGGCAGGGAAGGCGCTTAGTAATTTAACTAGCACGGTAGCAGGAAGCCAGTTTTTACTGAGTCATGATAAGATGCCTAATATTGAATATGCGTTAACTAAATACGTGAACACCGAGGACTTTGGGAAAATAAATATCACTTCATACAAACAGGATAGTACACTTGCCAAGGGTACGTTTTATACCTTCCTGGCGAAGGATGCTAAGCCTAATGCGCCTTTTTACAAGGTTAAGGGCACTTTTAGCCTGCAACTTAAGTAAGTTGTCATTAAGTCATTTCGCTTCGCTGTCATTGGGGCATTAGTTATGTGGGGCTATCATAATTATTTCTATTTAACTTTTAATTATTAGCGGTATAGTAACCGTTAAGTAAAAAAGCACTTACAGAGTGGGCTTTTCGGAGTTAGGGTAGCCAAATGTGGCCTTTTTTTAGTACCTTTAACAAATTTTAAAGACATTGATGAAAGTATTTATTGCAGGCTTGCCACTTGAGGTGGATGAGGCCGAATTAACAGCCGTTTTTGGTGATTTTGGGCCGGTAAAATCACTCAGGATCATTAAAGATCGTGAAACAAAAGAGAGTAAGGGTTTTGGGTTTGTTGAGATGGTGAACGAAGACGAGGCTAAAGAAGCTATTAGGTGTATGAATGGTGCCAGCTATTATGGCAGAAGGATAACAGTGAACGTGGCAGAGGACAAAGGCTTTAATGGTGGTGGTGGTAATAAAGGTGGTTTTAGACACAATTAACAGCCTATAATTTTTATTCGAATAGACTTTGAGCCGGGCACATCCCGGCTTTTTTTATTTTCTACCAATATTTTCTGCCGACGGCAGATCTTTGGTCATTGAGACGCCTCTGATGTTAATTTTGATGACATCCACACGATAATTAAACCCAGTGTGGATATGATGGCGAATGACCAGCGCAGGTTGGAGGCTTGTGCCACAAAGCCAACTAATGGCGGCACTATTAAAAAACCTAAGTAACCTACTGTTGATACTGCTGCAATGCCCAGGCCGTTGATCATGGTTTTTGATTTGCCTGCCTCGCGGTAAACCAGCGGGACTATGCATGAGGTGCCTATGCCTACCAGTGCAAAACCTATTATGGCTGTTGGCAGGTAGGGGAATATAACCGAGAGCATAAAGCCTGATATGATGAGTATACCACTGTATTGCATGAGCGGTTTAACACCGTAGCGGGTAACTACTTTATCGCCGGCAAAGCGGGCAAAGGTAAGTGTGGACATAAAGGCAATGAAACCTGTTATGGCTATTGCATGCGAGGTGTGCACGGCTTTATCCATATAGATTCCGCTCCAATCATACATTATATTTTCGCAGGCCATGGAGGCGAAGCAGATGAATGCTAATTTGAGTAACGTTTTATCGGGCAGAGAGAAAATAGGCTTATCGGGCTGTTGAACTGGTTTCTGATGCAGCAGGAATGGTGAACAGCAAAATGCTATCACTGTTAATATAATGCTTACTAATAGTAAGTGATATGCGGGCTTTATGTGGTTGGCTACCATTAAATAGCCGAGTGCTGCACCGCCAAAACCTGCCATGCTCCAGATGCCATGGAAGGTTGTCATGATGGATTTGCTGTACATGGTTTGTACGCCCACCGCCTCGGTGTTGGTTGAGAGATTGAACAGGTTGCGTGATGAACCGAAAAAGAACAGTATAAGCAGGAATTGCCAAAACTGTGTGGCGTAACCTAATAGTGCCAGGCAGAGATTGAAAAATACCGCGCCAAACAGCATGATAGCGCTACTACTAAAGCGGCTGAGCAGTTTGCCGGTTAATGGCATAGTTGCCAATAGACCTACTGGGAGAGCAAACAGGGCAATGCCTAATTGCGCTTCGTTTAAATGCAGATCGCGCTGGATGGAGGGGATACGGGATGCCCAGGTGGTGTAGCCAAAACCCGAGATAAAGAAGAAGATAGCTGCGGCTATTCTTGATGTTTTTGGGGATTTGGGTTGATTGGACATATTGGGGGCTAAATTAGGATTTTATTTTTTATGGTTTGATTTGCGTCGTAGTTGCTTGGCTCGTGGTATCGCTCATCGTCGTTAATGCTTATTCTTCAGGTGTTATTGCGAGGTATGAAGCAATCCCCGACTGTGCAGAGCGAATATGCAAGGTGTAAATGTCGCTCGCAGCCGCTCATTGCCGCGGGGGCTACTACTTTTGTATTGATACAAAAGGTAGCAAAAAATCAAGTCAGTCGAAATGCTTCTTTGCCGCACAAGGCCCACCCTGCAAATCAGACAAAACCTGGGCTGCTATATTTTTACGCTGCTGTTGCTACACACCTTGCCTTTACCCTTTTGTAAAAATCTGCTATGCCCTGCCATTGCGCACATAGCCACCATCGTTTTGCCTGATTTCATCCGAAGCTGTTCTACTGATGGGGAAAGAATTATTACATGATTACAAGACTTATGGGACAGTATGAAAGTATTTTAATTGTGTTATGTATGCTAATTGGCATATGTTTGTTATAAAAATAGCTGGTCATTATTGCTTTCATCATATACCTCGGTTTCTACGAGTTGGGTTAGGAGGGTTTTGAGTATAGCTTCGCGGGCCCATTGTTGATCGCTAGGACTGGCATCTTCAAGGTACCATTTGATGGGTTCGTTGATCTCGATGCGGGCCTTGTAGGTGAAATTCTTTTTCGGGTGCATTTTAATGCCTTCATAACTGTTAAGGTTTTCAGCTTTTATTACTTTGGAGAACTGTTTGAGGGGGAGGTCGACTTGTAGGCACTCGTCGAGGGAGTTTTTGAAGTCGTGCTTGTCTTCGAGCCAAAAGGTTAGGATGTCGCCATTAATTTCGTGATCGGCAATGGCAATGCGGCTGTAATCATAGTCAACATTGATAATGAGCCACCAAAGGTGGTTTTTTAGTTTTTGGGTAATTTTTATCATAATTTTTGTTAGTATCAAGTATCAGGTACGTTTAGTTGGTATCAAGTAGTTAGTATCAGGTATCAAGTACCTCTGTTGGGTTTAATTCAGTATAGAACCGAGAGATGAGAGTCAAGAATCAAGAGTGAAAGATTGTCTTGATACCTGATACCAGCTACTTGATACTAAAGAATTATTTAAATGCTGGTTGCCAATCGGGCAGGTACTTTTGGATTGCGGCGATTTCGCGCGTGTATTTGCTGCAGATGGTTTGGTAGGCCTGGTAGCGTAAAATTAATTCGTTGGTGAAATGGTTTTCGGTGGTTTTAGTTTCGGTTGGCTGTGCAATGGTTTGCAGCGCGGAGTAGGCAATATACATGGTGGTTCAGGTTTTAAATCTCTTCATCTTTTCATTCTCTCTTTTTTGCTGGTATTGTACGTTGTTTTATACAGGATGCATTACACGATAGTGGGAGTGTAATTTCTGTATTATAACTTCTTTATATTCTGTATTTTTCATTTGGATATTATATTTAATTGTTATATTTTAGCGCCATTGACAATACAAATATAAAGAAATATCTTGATTTAATTAAAGAATTGTTGAAAACTTATTTTGCATATCATGGAAGACGAATCAAAATCTGCTAAAATAAAGAGAGTGAGGCCTGAGACACTGGAGTTTATTATATTGTATAATCAGCTTAAAGGAAAGGCTTTTAACGGAAATGCACAATTGGCGGAAGTGCTCGGGTTTAATTCGGCCAGTTCAATTACAGAGATTATAAAGAGCAGGCAGAATATTGATCCTGAAAAATTACAGATATTTAAAGATAAATACAGGGATTATCTGGAAAATAGAAAACAACCAGAAAATACTGTAATTAAAAAGTTGGAGGATGGGATACCCATGTATGAAATAATTGCCACGGCATCGGGCGTGGAGGTTTATAATGATATTAATGATACGCAGAGTGTAGGTAGAATGAACTTTCCGGGGATTGAGGAGTGTGATTTCGCGCTGCCGGTTTGGGGGCACTCGATGTACCCGTACCTTGAGAATGGCTGCTGGGTGGCACTGAAGGTGATACATGATATGAAAATATTACCTGGCGAGGTGTATTATATTGAATGGGGCGATTACCGAATGTACAAACGATTGCTGGCGGGGGATAAGCCGGATGAGGTGATAGCGCACTCGGATAATGTTACGGAGATGATAGGTAACAGGCTGAAATACGCGCCGTTTGTGGTGAAGATTGCGGATATTAAGAAGTTGTGTTTGGTGAAGGATATTCATAAGAAGCATAATCATTAAGTTGAGGTTAAAGCCGAAAGGTAAAAGCTTAAAGGTTTTGATTGTGGAATTACTATCTTTAACTTGATTACATACTTATAAACCAATTCTGATCATGCCAGAGATAATTCAATTCCGTTATAGTAAGAAAGCCGGTTTTACAGGCATGGCTGTGCTGCTTATTTTTATTTGCCTGCTGCTGACTACTACTATCAGAAACTACCTGGCGCATGATATATTGGGTACTGTGATATTTGGCGTGTTCGCATTGTTGTTTATGGCAGTGATGGGCCTGATGATTGTTACCAGGTTGATGCCTGCCTTTAAGGGCGAGGTAGCGTTGGAACTGGACGAGAACGGTGTTAAGGATTATATCCGCAATATTATACTGGATTGGAAAGATGTGGAAGATATAGCCCTGAAGCCGGGCAGGAGCAGTGCTATGCTGATATTCGAGCTGAAATTTGAATCGGACTTTGGTAAAACCGTGGCTATATCATTACGATGGGTTGAAGGGAATCAAAATGAAGTGTATAGCACTGTGTTGGCTTACTTTGACGAGGTTGAGGGCATTATAAGAGAAGACTGAGATTAATGATTAGAAAAATCTTTGAAAGTTTAATTTGAACCTCCGGAATTTTTATTTTTGGAACCTCAATTCCAATATATGATCATCCGCCTTGCTACACTAAATGATATTGACGCAATAATGCAGCTTATTGCCCAGGTTGTGCCTGTTATGAATGCGTCGGGTAATTTTCAGTGGGATAGCACTTATCCTAATGCCGAAGTCTTTAGAAACGATATAGCGCAGGAGCAACTTTGGGTTGCGGAAGTTGATGGTATGGTTGGAGGTATAGCTGCTATTACCACCGATCAGGAGGATGAATATAGACATGCGGGCATGGATATCACTCAAACTGCTATTGTTACTCATCGTCTTGCTGTAGGCCTTGATTACAGGGGTATGCATATTGCTGAAGCACTGCTTAAGCAGGCAGAAGTTGTGGCACGAAATCGTGGGATTGATATTTTACGTATTGATACGAATAGCAATAATAAGGCTACCAGAAAATTGTTCCCGAAATTAGGGTATGAGTTTACCGGCGAAACGGGATTTAAGTTCAGGCCAAACCTTCGCTTTTACTGCTATGAAAAGGTGTTGGGGCAGTGAGGTATGAGTAGGTTAGTAATCTGTTAGGGTTTCGGGAGATGTTTTATCAAAGTAAACCTTTTTGCCGGTTCGGATTGTGAATGATTGGGGATTGTTTTTGCTTGCTTGCTGATAGGTGCCGTCGGCATATACGCCGTGCCCAAAGCCGCAATCGCCGTGCAAGGTTTTGATGATTAGCTTATCGCCATTTTTTACAAATTCAAGGTTGCAATCTTCAACGGTGTCTTTAGGCATGTATTCGTAGTTTCCGGGTTTTTTATTAAAAGATAACCAGCCATATTCAGATCCGGTATTATACGCAGGTTTCCCTGTGCTGCCTTCGAAATAAAATAAGATCTTTCCGGTGTGGGTGTAATGAATAGCTAATTGTTGGTACGCAGTTGTTTTCTTTCCATAATTTACTGTATAGCTGCCCTGTAAGTTTGGGAGGGTATTTGGTTGAAAGGAAATTAATATCAAACTAAATAATATTAGTAAAAGCGCTGATGGTATTAAAGCTTTTTTCATTTACCTGTTATTTCTATAAATATATAGTAAATCATTTATCGCGTCAAATTACGATCGTTACAATTGGGCAACAAGATGCTTTTAGGCTTTTTAAGCAGAAAATAGATTGTTTTTGCTATTAGATAGGACGGCTATAGTTAAAGTTAACTGGTTTTACTCTTTTAGTTATGATAAATACTACATGGTTTTAACAAAGAATTAACTCAAATGGTATAGATTTCTTAATTTTTGCGCTAAAACGAAAAATTATTTATAAAAACGATTTTTATATAGTTTTCGAAATTAAAAAACCATAAATTTCGTTTATTAACTAATAGATAAACGCCTTACCAAGGGCATAAACCTAATGTATTTTTATATGGATTCAGTGACAATTTCGGTTATTGTTACAATTATTGCGTTGGTAATTGTAGTTGATATTTATAAACGACAAAAAGACAGGATAACTGTTAATTTGCACGGCGATAATTTAAAGCAGTTGCTTACTATAACTGTGCTTGATTATAAGTACGGTAATGCTGAGAATGCTCATGATACCGACCCGCAATTACTTACCAGTGAGTTAACACAACTTATAAGCAGTTATGAAAAGGCTGAAATATCACAGGAGAGCTTTCAGACGCAGATGGACCAGCTGATGAATAAATTAAATTGATTGTGTTTTTAAAATATTACAGAAAAGCGACTCCTGGTAGTCGCTTTTTTTTGTATTATTATATATTATTAATGTAAAAAAAGGATAAATGTTAAAAAAAATACTGCATTGTAAACAATAATGCAGAAATTTACGTTATATCAAAAAGGGCCGTAGCAATTATTAACGGAATTATTTATTAAGAATTAATTTACGGGTATATGGGGTTTGTTTTTTGTTTTTTAGTGATAGGGATAGTGGCGGCAAGTTTGTTATTGATAGATGATCAGCAAACTAGTGGATTAGAGAAAATCTTAAGAAAAGCCAGAGGTATACAACCTTTATTTCTGATGCGATCGGCTGAGCAAAAGCTACAGCGGTTAAATACGTTATTATACGGTAATATAACAATTACCGATGACGGCAGAACGATAGCGCAAGGCCGTATTAATATTAACGAAGGTGCCAGGCAAATTATAATATCGCAGCTTAATACGCTTACCAGTGACTACGAGCATGGAAGAATAAGCCTTAAAGAGTACCATACAGGCCTTAATGAATTGCTTGCTACCATAAATAAGGTTAAGGTGTTAAACTTTGAACAAATAAAATAATACTACCCGCCCGGGTAAATTATAGCTCATTTTAAACCATTTATTTGCTTTTATACTGAGTTTGTTTATTATTGCAACCACAATGTCTGACGAAGCAATAATTAAACGATTAAAGGTAATTGTAAAAGAGCATGGCGGACAGCTCGGCCTTGCGCATACTATTGGCGTTGACCAGGGCTTTATCAGCAAAGTTATTAACAGAAAACAGGAGATGAGTTATTATCTTATCCGTAAACTTTGTTTTCAACTCAAATACTCGCCGGAGTGGCTCATACTCGGTACAGGCGAAAAGATCATTAACAAACCGGAATCGGCCAAACTTATTACTGAGATACAGATGCTGCGCACTGAGGTTGATATTTTACATGCACGTATGCGCGCATATGAGATAGAGATGAAGGAGCTGAAAGATAGCTTTAATATTAAGCAGCAAAAAGCCGGATAACCCTTAACAGGAACAACTAATCATTAAGCGCTGATAAGCGAATCATTATTTATTTTCCGTTTGAAATAATTGATACCTATTGAGCATACGATTATGCTGGTAAGCAGTGTTATTTCAATAATGGTATGATTGGCTGATATGGGGTGCTTAACATCTGATAGTAGCATGCCAGCATCAGGAATGAACAACCCTATTAGTGGGAAGGCTAAAAAGATGCGAAATATTAATAAATCTTCCATAAAGAACAGTTAATGTTATTAATAGAAGCGCAAAAAGCTGGTTTTGTTTTGAGTTTAATATGTTTTATTGATTATTATTAAAATGCAAATTGCCTTAGCTTATCATTTACCAAATTGTAAAAAATAAACTAAGGCAACGCCGGCTATTTATCTAAAACATAATAGCCCTTATTATTTATAGGGTATTAAGCCCTGCTTTGTACTTTTTGCTGACGGTGTAGATATACCGCGCCAAAAATAAGTGCAGCAATAGCCAGTATCCAAACATAGGTATCCAGCGGGCAACCGTTAGCGCTGTATCCCGGATCATCGGGGTTACCAGAACACGGGTAAATGTCATCTGCGAACGTTGAGCTTACTATTAATAAATTTAGTAGTAATAATATCGCTGCGCTTTTTGTTACTTTTTTCATTCCTGTTTATTTAATTAAAATTTAGAGAATTTAGCAGTACCTAAACTCTTCTTGGTATTTACATCAATCAGTTCCAAAATATAAGTGCCATTTATTAAGCCTGACAGATCCTGAGTACCTGTATTAGCACTAAATGTAGTGGTTTTAACAATACTACCGATAGAATTATAGATATTTAATTTTAATGGGGGGTTAACTACACTATTGGCCTGGAACTGGATATAAGACGAAGCCGGGTTTGGATATACCTTGAATTGAACCAGGCTACCTGTAGTTGATATAATTACTATTGATGAATAAGTAATATTATCATTAACATCAGATTGCATTAAGCGGTACATTGATGTATCCTTACCTGCAGCTTTATCAGTATAAGTATAGGCACCTGAGCTATCAGATTGAATTGTACTAATAGAGGTGAAGGTTTTACCTTCATCCAGGCTTTTCTGTAACTGGAAAGTGGTGTAATAATTCTCATTAGCGGTTTTCCAGTTTAACTGATTGCCATCGCTTACATGCTGGCCTGTGAAAGCAAGTAATTTGTATGCCGGTAATGGTTTTATACGTAAGATAACTTCAAAGCGGCTGTTACCGAATGATTTTGGATCGCTTGTGATATTGAAGGCATAAGAATCATGCTGCCTCATATCAACTGAATCATTGGTATAATGGTCCTTCAGGAATACATCGTAAGCGCTTGGTATATTAACCAGGTCGGTCCTTTTAATACTGAATGCACCCTGTGTGGTAGCGTTAACACTTAAAAAGAATGAAGTAAGCTTTTTAAGCGGCATGGAATTAAGGGCCACTTCAACGCTATCAGCAGTCATACTTCCAAAAAACACATTCTGGCCTGTCCCGTTTACATCGTCGATGTCATCAAAAGTATTGTACTTTGGATTTGCTGTGTCATAGAAACGGATATAGGCATAATCCGCATTAACTGAATCGCGGATCATCTCAAACTGTATGTATGCGTTTTGAGGCTTTATAACGCTGAATTGTGCCGCTGCTCCAGTTTGGTTTATAGAAGGAGTTTTAATTGCTTCAGTAAATTTTATTGAACCTGTAGCAGCTACTATTGAATTTATCCTAACGAAAGCACCCTGGCCCGAAGAAAGGAAGTTAGACGTATTGCCCACAGGTACAGGATTGGTGCTGTTAATAGTAGGATCATATTCCCAAAGTATTGGGTAAACATTAGAGCCTGTTTTGTAATAGCTGCCTGCAGTAGTGGTAGCATTGGCTGCTGTCATTTGTGTCCAATCTATTGTGCTTGCGTATGGGTTACCAATTAAGTTATAGCCATTTTGTGTTGCACCCGCATTGGCCGTATAGGTAGTTCCAATGCTTACATTGCCTTGGTTTAAAGTACCGGTCCATAATATATAAGTAGATTCGGGAGTAGCATAAACACCGCTAATTGGCTCTATTTTATTTACTAAGTTGTGTGTTCTATCGCCACGGTAGTAAAAATAAAAACCGCTTCCTGTTGTTTTGTTATTAGTAGATAGTGCTGCACCTGATGTGAACGTAGTATATTTTGCAGCTGCCCCATTTGTTTCCGTATAAAATAATACAGTGGGGCCGTTGGCTGTATAGCTGGTAGCGCCCCATGATGGCTGAGGATCGAAACCATTAGCGCTAGTACCACCGGTTACAATAGTATTTTGGGTTAAACTTGTGAAATTAAAGGTTGTTGTACTTGCATTATGAATAGGTGAAGAAAGGAGCCTCCAGGTACGGTAGGATATACTCCCGCCGGTTAAATAACGTTGTACATTAAATGTGCCGGTAATGCTGCCGCCTGTTCCTATTGTGCCTATTTGTGCACTCCCGCTGGCATCAGAGTTTAGCGTAAATGTTCCGGTATTAGTAATGTTTGCATTTGTTATAGAACTTATAGATGAGGTAGAGGCCATTGTAGATGTACCCTGGGTAATTAAAGTCCCATAACTGCCGCTGGGTGCAGCTCCACCGCTAATTGCAACACTTGTTCTGTTTCCAGAGGAATTTGCTGCAGCAAGGGTTATCCCGGCGGTAGCGGTTAAAGAAGTACCAATTGTACCAGTTATGCCAGTGGTACCTGTGGCGCCGCTATCCAAATATAAAGTAGTGGGGGTGCCATTGATAGGGCCAAAATTGATTTGACCAACTGTTGTGGATTTTTTAACTACGGGATTACCTGTAGCGGTGGAAAAAACATAGTTTACCCCGATGTTAACAACGTCACTGGTAGTATGCGGGGCTATGCCCAATTTCCAGTTTGCAGGGGTTGACCATGAATTGGCATTTGTTCCACCGTTCCCGCCAATCCAATCATAGGTAGTGCCTGTGCTTATGGTACCAGAGCCTGATGGTGGCGTTCCGTTAGCGTACTGGCCGGTTGAAATTGGGCTACCAGTGGTGCCATCAACCACTGAACTTACCGTGCCAAATGACATTGAACCAGTTGTAACGTTAAGTGGGTTTTGCATAGAAGTTTCAATGAAATAATTCCCCGGGTTAGAAAGGGAACCATTTATATTACCCATACTAACGAATGGGCTGGTATATGCCGTAATTTGTGCCTGGGCGCCGGATCCGTTATTTAATTGAATGTTTGAAATAAATGTAGCCCCTGTCATACTTAAAACAGGGTTCTGGGTTTCATATAAATAAGCCGGGTTACCGTTGTTTACAAAATTACTACGGAAATAGCTGTTGTCTGTTTCATTAATGTAGATCTGGGTAAAATCATAGTTACCACGGGTAAAGACCTGGATGCCGTATAATATTACAGGTGTTTCACCAGCATACAAAGGTGATTGTGTTACGCCCTGTGCAGCAGTTGTCATAGGTGCAAAGTACAGGTAACGGGTGTACATGTGCGTTTCATCAAATTTATAGGTACCTGCAGTTGTAGAAGATTGAGATGCCTGTAATATAGAATTTTTATAAGCAAGAGAAATACTATAACCATCGCTGGAAACCCTGGTTTGTTGTAACGTAGCCGCTTGTGTTACTGTTGATGTATATGGATCAAGGTACATGTTCCAGGTACCATTGATAAGCCTTTGTATTTTTATGCAATAGGTAGTGTTAACAGCTAATGCTGCTTTACTTACTAAAAGTTCAATAGGTTTATCATAAGTACCACCATCAGCAACATATACGTGTAGAAGACCATCGGATGTTTGCATTAACACAAACCCTTGTGTTGTATTGGTTACGGTTGATGTTGTGGCATGCAACCAATAGCGCCAGTTGTTTGAAGTACCTACAAGGGGTGTATATATAAGGCCCGCAGAGCCAGGAGCGCCTGAGCCAGGAGCACTTTGTGATGGCAGGGTGGTTGCCCTATATAATAGCGACCATTCCCAATCCTGCGTATTTAAGTTGGCAGCATAAGTTGTTTGATCGGCAGAGTTAGGTATGTAATTTATAGCCGCGTCAATAGGCGTAGATAAGCCGTTTGACGCAAGGCAACTACCGCTTGAACCAACAACAGATATATTATTAGCTGCCGCAGCCGGTAAAATAATAGAATTGGTAGCGATAAGTGGCGAAGGCGTTATGTTTGGCGCAGTACCGTTGTCATAAAAATTATAGCAGGCATAGCCAATAGTTGTGCTGGAATTGCTGCTATTGATATACTGCTGCGCCTTACTGGTATTTACCAATAGTAAACTTGCAAAGGCGACGAATGTGATTTTAAGTAATTGTGTTTTCAAAATCTTAGGGTTTGCTTACCCTCGAAGAGCAAACATTATGCTATCCTAATTTTTTTTAAGTAAATAGGGTGAAATGTGCTTGAAGATTTTGATTGTGTAATTATTCGGAAAAATTATTTTCCTTACTGTTAACAAGTTGGGGAAATGGCCAAGGATTGATAATTATATTTTCCTCATTTCGGGGAAAATAATGCACAATAACTATTAATCAATAGTTATAAATTAATTAATAGTGTTAGTGACTTAGAGTTAACTCTCCTTCCACAAGGTTATAGTCGCATTTACTAATAGCAGGTTGTTGTAATTTTTTGATTGTCAGAATGCTAATGTATAGGATATTATTATTAATACCTGTTAGCCCTAATGGCCCTTACAACCCTGCGATTGCGGCGGGCAGAATAAAAATCATTGGTTACCAATATAGCGTATATTATACCGGGGATCCAAAAAAATATGGTAAGTATGATACTGAGAATAAATGAACCAATGCGGCCGGTTGTTAAAACCGCGGCTGGTGGGCATATGAAGCAAAGGAAGTAGCGCATGTTTTAAATTTTAACTTTATTGTTTGATTAGTTTTGGGAGGAGATGTTACAGTGAAGTGTTGATTTTTTGTATATTCAATTGCTATGAGCGATGTTTTTTTAACGCGTCATTGCGAGGTACGAAGCAATCTCTAAACTATACAGGGCGGTAAAGATAGGTATTGACTTTTTAGTTGATCTGCCTGCGTAGAGATTGCTTCGTACCTCGCAATGACGCGTGGTGAAAATATCACCATGTCTATCACAATTCAATAACTTTACCCTGCTGCGGATATATCAGGTTCAGGTGCAGCTTGTTTTCATTAAACAGCTGCAGTTTGATTTTGTAGATACTTGTTTGCGGTGGTTTTAAGTGGGTAATGATCACGTTAAAGCCTTTGAGCTTATCGGAGCCGGTTAGCGCGGCCAGATCATCCATCTCTGCTATGAGCCAATGCGGGGTTAGGTGACCGAATAATGTTTTATCGGGTTGCTCATCGGGGAAAGAGGTTTCGATCATGATGGCCTTAAGTTTTTTACTTTGTATCAGTGGCGCTATGACCTGCCATAGCTTGTGCAGGTTATGGCTCTTTTCAATGTCATCGGCACCGGTATCGCCCAGGTATAAAATATAGGTATTGTTGCTGTTTAGCAAAAAGGCTGTGCTGGTTAGGTTGGAGTGGCTTAACGGGAATGCCTGAACTGTCATCCCCGTATTCTTTATCGGGGCGATACTATCGGGTTTAAGTATTTGATAATGGTATTTTTTTAATGCGGGAGCATCGCCGTCATCGGCAAAATTAGCCCAGCTATCCCAGGTAAAGTAATGTGTTTTAATAGTTTGGATGGTGCTGGCTAAGCCATAGATATTTTTAGCGGTATCGTCGGGTGAGTTAATGATAAGCCCGGCTATGTGATCCAAATGCGCGTGTGAAATGCAGTAGCCTTTGATGTATTGTCGTAGTACCTGCGTTGTAGTGGCCGGAAATGTTTTATTATCTACAGCTTGCTGAATACCATAATGTAGGGTGCCTGCATCCATACAAATGTAATTATTGGTACCTGCCGCGGCAATCATATAGGCGGATAGGTTGCTTTCATCAATTCCACCTAAAACACCGAGTGGTACTATCCTGAACGATGGCCCGGATTGTGTAAAACCAAAAAGAGGTGTAAGTAAAAAAGATAATACAGTTATAAAACGGTAGGTACGAAGCATAATTAGGTAGTTATAATTTTCTAATTTTGGCGGATAAATATGAAAACCAGTCAGATAGTTGCAAAGGTAGTTGTACGCTTGTTCTTTTTTATGTTGCTTATAGCAACGGTACCTTACATAGCGGGCAATAACGCCAAGTTACAAAATTTTAATTTCGTGATCCGCCAAAAATGGACATTGATTTTCCCGGTGATTTTGGTGGGTGGTTTTATTACCTTCCTGGTTTTGTGTACCATTAAAAAGTATAAGGAGATAGACCTTAATTGGCTGTTGGTAATTAATACTTTAGTGCTGATGGCTTATGGATTGGCTATTTTTATTAAGGTTTACCAGGCGGTGGGGTAATAGTTGAGATGAACGCGCTCCGTTTGACTCACCCCGACTTCGCTTCGCTGGTCGACCCTCTCTCCGCTGCGCGGAAAGAGGGTGAGAAGAATACTTTATTCGGTTTTCATTTTTTTCTCGGCTGACTTTTTTGATTCGTAATCGCCGCCGAGTAGGAATCCCCATGGCTTAAGACTTTCTATACGATCAAATATGATCTTGAGGATGGCAATAGTTGGGATGGACAGGAACATGCCTGATAAGCCCCAGATCATTTCGCCAAAAACAATCCCTAAAAATGTGATGAGTGCGTTAAGTCTTACTTTTGAACCTACTATAGTGGGTAAAAGCAGATTTGAATCGACAGCGTGGATGGCGATTACACCAACAGCTACTTCAACCGCTTGTTTGATGGTGCCGGTAGCGAAGGTGATAATACTGCTGAGTAACAATGCCGAGAATATGCCGATATAAGGTATAATATTGAACAGGCCCACAAATAAGCCTAACAGAACCGCATATTTAACACCGATCATCCAAAATAAGGTGCAGGCTATTGTGGCTACTATGGCCATCTCCAGCAATAGCCCTATAATGTATTGCCTTAAAATGGTTTGTACATTCTCTACAATGTCAAACACAGTGGATGAGTTATCTTCGTTAAATACCCAGATGATAAACTTCAGTAACAGCCTTCGGTAGAACAGGATGAAGAATGTGAATATAAGTATGAACGCGTAAAATAACATTAGCGATGATATGGCCCCGAAGGTTGTGCCCAGTACATCGGTACCGGCTGCCAGTATTTTATTGGTGGTGTTGTGTACATACACCATTTGCTTATCGGTATTGATATGGAACGCGGTTGAAATCCAACCAGACAGATCGTTAACAGACTGCATTACCTGGGTTTTGAGCTGAGGCCAGTCGCTGGCGAGGTTGGATATTTGTGAGCTTACCAGGTAAACTATACCACCTATAAAACCAACTAATAACAGTATAGACAGGAACGACGATAAGCTGCGGGGCACACGGCATTTACGCTCAAAAAAATTCGCGACCGGCAATAAGAGTATCGCGAATAAAAACCCGAACATCATTGGGTCGAGCACATCTTTGGCCTGGATAACCAGATAGCCGAGTGCTATAAGACCTACCAGTACTAAAGAAAGTTTTTCATAAAATGGTGCCGTAATTTTTTTTACTGTCATAAGCTGGTAGATATAAATTTTAAGTGCTAAACACCATCTGTTATTTATATGTTTTGAAGTTAAGCATTATTATTTATCGGGCTAATACTTTTTTTAATATAGATACTTAGTTATCTTTGTGTTAGCATATAATATTACTCCAATGATTATTTAAGCGGCCTGTTTAATTCTCTTTTTTGAAAATCCCCTCCATTACTGGCAGCAGGCCGTAAAGCTGTTTACTCAATTATTTATTCATTTTTTAATTAGCTCATTTATATGCTGAATGGACCTGATCCTGCTGTTGTATTCCCGGTGGAGCATCACCAGAAATTAGTTTTTTTAAAGAATATCATCACCAGGAAAAATATTGAAGTAGGTGATTTTACCTACTATGACGATTTTATTGACCCGCTGAGTTTTGAAAAAAACGTATTATATCATTTTGATTTTATTGGTGATAAACTCATTATCGGCAAATTCTGTGCAATTGCCAGTGGGGTAAAATTTATAATGAATGGCGCTAATCATGAAATAAAACCTGTATCAACCTATCCCTTTGCCATATTTGGAAATGGATGGGAGCGGATCAATGATAGCGTTATCCATGGCGATAAATACCCATACAAAGGTGACACCATAATTGGCAACGATGTGTGGATAGGATATAACGCCACTATTATGCCGGGTGTAAAAATTGGTAACGGCGCTATAATTGGCACTTGTGCATTGGTAACCAATAATGTACCTGATTATGCTATTGTTGGCGGTAACCCTGCGCAGATCATCCGCAAAAGGTTTAGTGATATTGATATTGAACGATTGCTAAAAATTGCATGGTGGGATTGGAGCATTGAGAAGATCACGGCTCACTTGCACCTGATTAATTCAATAGATATTGCCGGACTTGAAAATGCCTGATCTTTTGGCAGAGGATTTGCTTTAAGTACTATCATCTACTTAAATAAAAACATTATGGCAAAGTACTCAGAAAAAGCAGGGGAAAAAGTTGAAAAAACCATGCACGAAATGAAAGAAGGCACATTGAAAAGTGGCAGCGGTAAAAAAGTTACCAGTAAAAAACAGGCCGTGGCTATTGGGTTATCGGAAGCGAGGAAAGAAGGGGCGAAGGTGCCGAAGAAGAAATAAACTAATTCCCAATATCATGCCGAACTTGTTTTGAGGCCTGTACAGTTGTAGACCCTGCTTGTGGGGTGCTGAAACAAGTTCAGCATGACTTTTTTATTGTATACCAGTAAAACTATCCATTATCTTCATTAAAACTATTGCCTCCTCAATGCTGCAGGGGTTTGGGCCTTCGCCTTTAAAGTAGTTTACGATCTTTTCGATCATGGGTTGCTGGATGTGCTGGGGATGGGTAAACTCGGTGGTTTCTTCGCCGGTTTCGGTTTTCAGGGTTACATATTTGCCAAAGAACGGGAAGGTGATCTTTCCTTTTGTACCGATGATTTCGCAGGTATCGGTGGTTTCGCTTTCGGCTACGTTGAAGCACCAGGAACCGTTTACCACTACTCTGTTTTTGAACAGGATCTGTCCGGTTACATGGTCATCGGATGGAGTGCTTTCTGATTGGTTGAGGGAGAACCCGCTATAATATTCAGGTTCGCCAAAATAGTAGAGCATCAGGTCGAGCTGATGAGGGGCAAGATCATGAAAATAACCACCGCCTGAAAGTTCGGGCTGTATGCGCCAGTTGCTTTCAACCTCGGCAACCAGTGCTGGCTTGCGGGACTGCCACATGCGGATCTGCACGGTGCGGATATCGCCAATAGTCCGACTATCCAACAAGCCTTTCACGTGCAAAAACATGGGCACGGCACGGCGATAATGGGCAACGGTGAGTTTTTGCCCCCTTTGTTTAACCGCATCAGCTATTTGCTGTGCTTCGGCGGCATTACGGGTTACCGGCTTCTCAACATAAACATTAAAACCTTTTTTGAGAGCATCAAGCGCGTAGGATAGGTGCGATGCAGGTGGCGTGGCTATATAGATGGCGTTTAGTTCCGGATCATTCAGCAATTCATCAGCATCGCTGTACCATTTGCCAACGTTGTGGCGTTGCGCGTAGTCGGCGGCTTTGGCTGCATCACGGCGCATAACGGCAGATAGTTTACTGTTTGGCACTTTATTAAATGCCGGCCCGCTTTTTACTTCGGTTACGTTGCCGCAGCCTATTATGCCCCAGTTGATTGTGCTCATGCTTAGTTAATTCTTAACTAATGTCATTGCGAGCGAAAGCGTGGCAACCTCGTCGTTCCTCCTCGCAATGACATTAAAATACATATTACTTCAATATATCCTCAATATGCGCCAACTCTTCGCTGGTGAAATGGGTGTTATCCAAACATTTCAATGAATCGGCTAATTGCTCGGGTTTGCTGGCGCCGATCAGGACAGATGTTACCCGTGGGTCCTTCAAAATCCATGAGAGGGCCATTTGCGCCAGTGTTTGTCCGCGTTTTACGGCAAGGTCGTTTAGTTTTTTGATCTCGTCGAGGCGTTTTTCGGTGATCTGGCTGGTTTGCAAAAAACCGGTTGATTTTGCCGCGCGTGAATCTTCAGGGATACCATGCAGGTATTTGTTAGTCAGCATCCCCTGCGCTAAAGGCGAAAACGGGATACAGCCCACACCTTCGGCACCCAAAACATCCATTAATCCACCTTCAACCCAACGTTCAAACATGGAGTATTTAGGCTGGTGGATAAGGCATGGCGTACCCAATTTTCTTAATATTTCAATGGCATCCTTGGCACGGTCGGCAGGGTAATTGGATATACCAACATACAGTGCCTTGCCTTGGCGAACAATAAGATCAAGTGCAGCCATGGTTTCCTCTAATGGAGTATCCGGATCGGGGCGATGGTGGTAAAAGATATCTACATAATCCAGTCCCATGCGTTTAAGGCTTTGATCTAAACTTGCCACAAGGTATTTTTTTGAACCCCAGTCGCCGTAAGGGCCATCCCACATGGTGTAGCCAGCCTTGCTGCTGATGATCATCTCATCGCGGTAGCTGCTAAAATCCTCTTTTAATATACGGCCAAAATTTTCTTCGGCTGAGCCCGGAGGCGGGCCGTAATTGTTTGCCAAGTCGAAATGTGTGATGCCACTATCAAACGCAAGGTGTAATATTTTGCGATAGTTTTCAGTCACATCCACATGGCCAAAATTGTGCCATAGGCCGAGTGATACAGCCGGGAGCACGAGGCCGCTTTTACCGCAGCGACGGTATTGCATGTTTTTATATCTGTCGGGAGAAGCTACGTATGTCATAGGTCTAATTTTACTTGTGTAGAGACGCAATATTTTGCGTCTTAACGTAATTCATTCGCGGTAAAAATAGAATTTTTAAATTACCTTAAAGCAGAAAATTTACGGATGATGGCGAAAAATATTTTTGCTGTAACATTTAAAAAGGTGCCGTATCTAACCCGGCATTAAAAATATATAGAACAAAAAAATCCTGAAAGGATAATGGCAGATTTTGAAGAAATATACGCGCAATACTCGCCCCAGATATACCGGGTGTGCATGGGCTATGTTAATGATAAGGAACAAGCTAAGGACCTTGTGCAGGAAACCTTTATTTCGGTTTGGAAAAACCTGTCTGGATTCAGGAATGAATCAAAAATAAGTACATGTATTTTCCGTATCGCGACCAACAATTGCTTACGGGCTTTGGAAAAATCAAAGCGGGTGATGACTACGGAACTGCCATTCCATTTGCCTGATCAGCCGCATGAGGAAACACAGGAAGAAAAGCTGGCCTTTTTATATAACTGTATTGCCGAACTGGAGGAAACGGACAGGATTATTATATCGTTGGTACTTGAAGATTTGCCGCAGGCGGAGATTGCTGCTATTGTTGGGTTAAGCGCTGTGAATACACGGGTGAAAATTCACAGGGTTAAGGAGAAACTGGCCATTAAATTTAAAGCGCATGGACAATTTGAATGATATAAAAGCATTATGGCTGACCGCGAAAACGGATAGCCTGCCGAGTTCAGATGAGATGCTGCGGATAGTTAAAAAATTCCGTAACAATCGCCTGCGAAAAAAACTGACTATAATTTTTGTGGCATTGGTTTGTGCTGCTATAGAGGTGGCAGCTATGTTCGTGTATAAATCGACCATGATAACTACCCGCATAGGCGAAGTGCTCATCATTATTGCTTGTGGTGTACTGGTGTTTACTAATACACGATCAATGAAAAGATTTATTGATCTGAAGGATTGCAGCAATAAAGAGTTTATAGAATTTTTGGAGCAGACCCGGCGCAACCAGGTATATTATTACAAAAAAACACAGGTTTTGGGCATGGGATTAAGTTCGCTTGGCTTGCTGCTTTATTTGTATGAAACAGCAAGCATAAGCACGGTAGCATTTATAATTACTTATGCTATTGCCATAACATGGACATTGGTATTGTGGCTGGTGATAAGGCCCCGGTCGTTTAAGAAGCAAAGCCGGAAGTTGGATGAAACACTGAAGAAACTGGAAAAAATATCGAAACAATTGGATTAGATAATGATGAGATTACAGAAATTACCAAGGCGAATTAGCATAATGATTGCTATTGGTTTGTTGATGACAACCACGCCACCCTTAATTAACGATTGGGTGCATATACCCGATTTTTTGCGCGGCGTGATAATTGGTGTAGGTTTTGTACTGGAGATTAGAGGGATTATGTTAGCTAATAAGTGGAGGAAAGCGACGAGTGTGTGTGGGATGCGGGAGAATACAGATGACTTTAATAAATAGTAAGTCATGCTGAACTTGTTTCAGCACCCCATATGCAGATGTAGGATACGCTTGGTTAAATGTCCCGTGAGGTCCCGAAATAAGTTCGGGATGACGATTGATGAAATATTCTGATTAAACTACCTCCGCTACCACAAACGTGCTCCCGCCCACAAATACCAGATCATTTACCTGCGCGGCTTTTTGTGCGGCATCAAAAGCTGCTTTAACCGATGGGTAAGTATGGCCATGCAAACCTGCGCTTTCGGCTTTTTGCTGTAGGCTTTCGGCTTCCAGTCCGCGGGGGATATCGGGTTTACAGAAGTAGTAGGCAGCATCCTTAGGCAGCATGCTTAGTACTTTGGTGATGTCCTTATCATTCACCATGCCGATAACAAAATGCAGTTGATCATAATTTACCGAGCTGATATTTTTTAATACTTCCTGTATACCCTCGGGGTTATGGCCGGTATCGCAAATTGTTAATGGGTTACGACTTAATACTTCCCAGCGACCATGTAAGCCGGTTAAGGTTTTTACTTGCCTGAGGGCGGTTTGTATGTGCTCATCAGTGATCATAAAACCTTGCGAATGGAGTTCTTCAACGGCTGATAATACGGTTTTTATGTTTTTGAGCTGATAGCTACCGGTTAGATCGAGTTGTAAGTTGTAGGTTGTGTGTTGTGCGTCTTTTTTATGAATTTCCAGATCAATCAATTCCTGAAAATCATCTTTTGACTTTTCATTTTTGACTTTTGAATTAACCTCCCATTCATCCGATGCAAAAATAATATCCGCTTCTTCCTGAGCAGCTTTGCGGAGGAAGATGTTGGCGATATCAGGCTGATGTTCGCCGATGATTACGGGAATACCGTGTTTAATGATGCCTGCCTTTTCTCCGGCAATTAGCTGGAGGGTATCGCCAAGGATATTCATGTGGTCCCAGCCAATATTAGTGATAACGGACAGGAGCGGGGTGATAATATTGGTAGAATCGAGCCTGCCGCCTAAGCCAACTTCCACAACGGCGATATCTACCTTTTCCTTCGCGAAGATATCAAAGGCAAGGCCAACGGTCATCTCAAAAAATGAAGGCTGGATGTCTTCGAAATCTGATTGATGATCTGCCACAAAACCGATCACCTGCTGTTCGCTGATCATTTCGCCGTTGATGCGTACGCGTTCGCGGAAATCGCGCAGGTGGGGCGAGGTGTACAGTCCGGTTTTATAGCCTGCCGTTTGTAGTATGGCTGCCAGCATATGCGAGGTTGAGCCCTTGCCATTTGTACCACCGATGTGCACGCTTTTAAATTCATGCTGCGGGTTGTTTAGGCGGGCGCAAAGTTCAAGGGTATTGGTCAAGTCCTCTTTATAAGCTGATGAGCCTATGCGGGTGAACATGGGTAACTGGGTGTACAGGTAATGCAGGGTTTGGGCGTAATCCATAAATCTGATAAGTAAAGATCTTAATCTTATACTTGAAATAAAATTTTTATCCCCTCTTTGCAGCTTGTCGCAGAGAGGGCGGTCGGGTGACTGAACGAAGACCGGGTGAGTTGCTCTGCCGCTCCGGTTGACTCACCCCGACTTCACTCCGTTTGTCAACCCTCTTTCCGCTGTGCGGAAAGAGGGTTGGGAAGTTATATTTTTAAGAACGTTTTCGGCTTGTATCCGTAATTGTGTTTGTTTTATTGCGGAACCAGCGAGCCAAACAACTGATTATGCCAGCTATCCTTAAATGGTACTTCCCATTTGGTTTTCAGTTCAGACAGGTTTTGTACAAGGTTGTTGAAAACGATAGTGTTGGTATTAATGGTTTTGTTTGCCAGCAATTCTTCAAAAGTATGGCGAGGTACGGATACTACCTCGTTGCCGCTGCGGTAGGCCAGATTAAACCTATCAAACAAATTGATGCCGAACTGCTGCTCAATTTGTTTCATGTAGTTTACTGATTTATCAATAGAACAACCGCTGGCACCTGCCTGATTTTCGTCCACTATTAAAATGATGAAGCGGTTGTAGCGTATTTCGGCTTTGGCCTTTAACTGGCTATTATGGGCGGTCCAACCGGTTGTAAAGCTGTTCAGTTGTTGTTGTAAGGCTGAAACTTCCGCATCAGGCAATTGCTTATCCGACTGGTAAATCCACACTCTCGAATTTTCTGAAAATATCATGTACAAATTTATGATTTTATTAACTTTGTAAAGAGGCATGGTGTCATGTTAAGATCAGTTATTTAAAAATTGAAAAAAAACAGTCTTTTAATAACCATCGTGCTGCTGGGTTTACTGCATTTGAGCTTTAAAACCGGCATGGACGACCAGCAAATGCTTACCTGGAGCAACAAATACTTCAGCACCTCCTACGACCCTTCCGGCGAAGCCAAACTTAAAAAATGGGAGCTGGTATTAACCGATGATGCCTTCATCCGCCTGAAAAAAACTTATCAGAACGGTAAACAGGAATACTACTCTTTTCAATTGCGCCGCTTTACCGATATGAATTACCTGGGCACAACAGCGGGCGGTACGCTGCAATTAAAAACGAAGGCCGACGATATCATCGTACAAACCTATAACGACCCGAAAGGTGATATCGACTCGATGGCTACGCAATTGAACCTGCCGGTGAAGAATATTCAGCCAGATCAGCTGGATAGTTTGATGACGGCGCTGAATTATTTTAAGGCGAAGGAGTTATAAGGGTATTGTCTTTTCTTTTGATATTCTAAAGGAGAAGCGTTTAAAATTATCGCAAAGCTTTTTATACTTTAGATTTATTTATATTGCAATTTATCAACCTAACCAAAATGCAAATCCAAGCAATTACCGCTAATTATTTAAAAACCATATGTTGGAAAGATGATAATATTGTTGATTGGGCGGGGGGATATACGTATTCCCTGGGTGGGAAGGTAAGGCAATTAGGATCTCATTATGCGTATAGCTTCAATAGTGCTATAAGTTCGGCTGATGGTAGCTATATTTTTATTTATAACAAGCTGGGTACAAAAGGCCTTTTGCTTAAAAATGGTGAATTAATAAGAGAAATTAACCGGTCATATTATTATGCTAATGCTTATGAATTCCCTGTAGCTTTTACAACATTGGGAAATAAAACGTACCTGATTCATTGCCCTGTAGCATATAACCAGTTAGATTTGGAAGATGTTGAAACCGGAGAAATAATTACCAATATAAGCGGAAGAAAACCAACTGATATATTTTATTCGAGATTAGAGGTTAGTTCAGATGGCGCATTCCTGATGAGCAAGGGTTGGGTTTGGCACCCATTGCATGAAATATCGGTTTTTGATATCAAAGAATGCATCAGAAACCCACTGTTAATGGACAATCCTCAATTTTATCCGAATGCTGGTGCCGAAATTTGTACAGCAAGTTTTATTGATGATAATACGATTGTTATTGGTTCATCAGATGAAATTATAGATGAAGATAATATGGGCAAACTACCACCCAATCACATTTGTTTGTGGGATTTTAAAACGGATCATTTTTGTGGACCAGTAAAAGTAAAAGAAGATTTTGGAAATTTATTTGCCATTAACGCCAACTATTGCTGGGATTTACTCGGTTTCCCTAAAATTATAGATATACGTACAGGTGAAATAGTAGATCAGAATAAAGAGATTGACAGCGGTAAGCAGCAATCATCTATTATAAGTTCAACTGGGAATTATCCTTCAATAATATTTAACAGGCAAACAAAACAAATCGCAATAGCTAAACACGAGAAAATTGAAGTTTTAACGTCGGGCTTTAATTGGGAATAGTCGCGTTACAAACGCTAACCCAGTTTAAGCACTCGTCGCAGACGAGCGCAATTGTTAGGTACGAGGAGAAATCTTCTTCGATATGCAATTACGCTAATAAAAGTCGCAGAAGATCCTTCACTATCGTTCAGGATGACAATAGGGAGAGAGTTTCGTTACAACCCGTTCGCCCGTACAGTTATCTCCGCTATATCCAGCACTTTAATCTCATCCTCTTTATCGCGGTGTTTTACGCCATCGGTGAGCATGGTCATGCAGAAGGGGCATGCTGCTGCTACTATGGTTGCATTGGTGGTGATAGCCTCATCAATACGTTCATCGTTGATCTCCTTTTTGCCGTGTTCGGCTTCCTTAAACATTTGCGCGCCGCCTGCGCCACAGCATAAGCCGTTTGATTTGCAGCGTTTCATTTCCACCAGCTCGGTGTCCAGTATTTCCAGTGCACGGCGCGGGGCTTCGTAAACGTTATTGCCGCGGCCGAGATAGCAGGGATCGTGATAAGTGATCTTTTTGCCTTTGAAGCTTTCGCCGCCTTCGGCTTTTAGTTTGCCATCGTCGATGAGTTGTTGGAGAAGCTGGGTATGATGGATCACTTCATAAGTGCCGCCTAAGCCAGGGTATTCATTTTTTATGGTGTTGAAACAATGCGGACAGCCGGTTACTATCTTTTTTATGTTGTAGCCGTTTAGCACCTGTATATTGGTCATGGCCTGCATCTGGAACAGGAATTCGTTACCGGCACGTTTGGCAGGGTCGCCGGTGCAGCTTTCCTCAGTACCTAAAACCGCGAAGCTGATGCCCACGTGATTCAATATCTTGCAAATATCGCGGGTTATTTTTTGTGCACGCTCATCAAAGCTGCCTGCGCATCCCACCCAAAAAAGTATTTCGGGTTCCTTGCCTTGTGCAATGAGTTCTGCCATGGTAGGCACCTTCAGTATTTCGGAATTCGGACTTTCAATTTCGGATTTCGTTTCGATTTCTGGTTGTCCGTTTATTTCAGGAGTTGTATTTTCCATTGTATAATTTCTTTGCATCTGCACCTACGCACATCTGCATATTTGCACATTATTTCCCCTCTATCCAATTAGCCCTATCCGATGGCGAATATTTCCACGGCGCACCGTTATTCTCCATATTGCCGAACATATTATTGAGGCTGGCAGGGGCCTGCGCTTCTTCCATTACCGCGTAGCGGCGCATTTCGATAATGATCTCCAGCGGGTTGATGTTTACCGGGCAGGCTTCGGTACAGGCGTTGCAGCTGGTGCAGGCCCAAAGCTCTTCGCGGGTGATGTAGTTATCCAGTAATGATTTATCGTCGTGGTAATCCTTGCCGTGCAGATCGATGTTTTTGCCGACTTCGGTTATGCGGTCGCGGGTATCCATCATAATTTTGCGGGGCGATAGCAGTTTGCCCGTAATATTTGCCGGGCAAACCGATGTACAGCGCCCGCACTCGGTGCAGGTATAGGCCTCCATCAGGTTTTTCCAGGTGAGGTCGGTTACATCCTTGGCACCAAAGCGACTACCCTCGGGAGCTGGTTCAGGAACGAAAGATGGATCGAGCATGGCCTTTACCTCATTAGTTACCGATGCCATATTGGTGAACTGACCCTTTGGATTAAGGTTTGAAAAATAAGTATTGGGGAAAGCCAGCAGGATATGGAAATGCTTTGAATAGGGCAGGTAATTTAAAAATGCTAAAATACCAGTAATATGAAACCACCAGCAGATGCGCTCAGTAATTACCAGTGTATGCGGGTTGTTTGATAACAGCGGTGCTATTAAACTGCTTACCGGGAAACTGCCCGCTTTAATGTATTCGCCGAAATGGAGGGCCTGGAGCTTGTAGTCGGCGGCGTTCATGGTTAGGAATGCCGACATCAGCAGGATCTCGATACAAAGGATATAATTAGCGTCGGATTTTGGCCATTCGGTCATCTCCACGCCGCTGAAGCGTTTTAGATGGATGATGTTTCTGCGGATGAGAAATATTACGCAGGCAAACAATACCAGTACCGCTAATATCTCAAAACTGCCGATAAGTAAACCATATAGGCTGCCCAGTGGCCTTGAAAAAATACGGTGAGAGCCGAAGATGCCATCTATCATGATCTCCATTACCTCGAGGTTAATGATCACGAAGCCTACGTAGATAAAGAAGTGTAAAACTGCTGCAACAGGGCGCTTAACCATTTTGCTTTGGCCCAGGGCGACTTTTGCCATTATCTTCCAGCGTTTGGCGGGCTGATCGGAGCGGTCGGTATCTTTGCCTAAGAGGATATTGCGCCGTATTTTGCCAGCGTTTTTGCTGAACAGGTAAATGGCAGACGCTAAAATTAGGATAAATATGGTTTGTGCAATCATTATGCGTGCATAGTAATTATCAAATATAGTTAATTGGTTGATTTGGCAAATAGCTAATTGGCTATTGAAGATAAAATTAAATTATTCAGCTAACAATCACTTAATTAAAAGCTTTTTTCAAAAAAAGTTTCAATAAATAAAAAAACAAGCTACATTTGCACTCCTCAAAAGGAGGTACCATAGCTCAGTCGGTAGAGCAAAGGACTGAAAATCCTTGTGTCCCTGGTTCGAATCCAGGTGGTACCACAAAAACAAAAAAGGTCTTTTTCGCAAGAAAAGGGCCTTTTTTCGTATATTCGGGCGCTTTTCAATGGCTAACGCCGACTGTCAGGAACGATCCGTTCCGATAGCTTTTACATAATTTTTTGTTTAACCCATCGTAAAAAGGGCACAAATAGGGCACAAAACTATTTGGACTTTTTTACGCCAAACAGATTATGTCATGGCGACAGTAGGTATTAAAATTCACAAACACCACAAAAAGGCTGATGGAACTTACAATGTTAAAATCAGAGTAGCACACAAAGGGGAGAAAAAATACATCGACACCCCTCATTTTGTAGTAGCTAAACAATTGACTGCAAAACTTGTCATCAAGGATGCAACACTTAAACAATTGTTAAATAAGACCCTTGATGATTACAGGGGCGAAATTAGCAAGCTTGGGCCAAAGCTTGATTTGTATAGCGCAGAAGCGTTAAAAAACTATTTAAAGGATAAGCCAATGGATTTCCTGAAATTCTGTAAAGGCCATATAGACGGGCTGAAAAAAGAGGGAAGAAAAGGATCAGCAGGAACGTTGACGACCGTTTTACTTAGTCTTCATGACTACTTTAACAAAACGTCAATTACCCCTTTAGACATCAATGTGGAAATTCCGCAAGGGCTGACCATGCAATTCCGTGCCCTGCGTTCTTTGTATTGTGTAAATGAACTTTCAAAATGCACTTGAGTGTTAGGCAGTAAGCATGATCAAAGTGTTGCAGAATACATTGGTCGATTTTCCGGAATGAGTGATCAATGGCTTCATATTCTCCACATAACTGACCGAATAAACGGCTATTTTACGCATGGTTGCCAAGTCGGCAGCGGTGGAATGCCAAATGTCTTTGTGAACCGATCCTTTATCCCGGATCTACAATTACTAGGTGGCGCTGATAATGGCGGTACCCGCGTATGGTGGGATACCGGCAAAGCTAACATCCAGTATTTAAAATAGAACTATTAATAAAAAGGCTCCAACCTTAAATTGCCACATCATGCACGAATAGTGGGAAATAGTTAATAGATTAATTAAATTGTTTAGTTAAAATCCCCGCTTCGGCGGGGATTTTTGTGTTTACAAGATTTTGCGTTTAACAAAAACGAGCATCCTATTTAGGATGCTCGTTTTATACCTAAATCTTAATACCGGGATTAAGAGGCCTTAGTTTTTGCTGCTTTTTCTTTTGCTTTCTCTTCCTTTTTCTCGGCTGTCAAATCCTCGTAAGTTTTTTCCTGGGAGGCAGTTAAAACGGCGGCTAACTTGTTATCGGCTTGCTTGTCGATAGCATCTTTTTGTTGCTTTTCGTCTTTAGCATTTTTTACCTTGGCTAATTGGGTATCGCGATCAAGCATAATTGCTTTCACCTTGGTGGTTTGATCTGCATTAAGGTTCAGCTTTTTCTTAAGCGTTTCTGTTTGTTTGGCTGCTTTTTGTGCAGGTGTTTTATCGCCTTTGGCATAAGTTAAAGTGTTCAGTCCTGTTGCAAGGAATAATATTAAAATCAGTTTTTTCATCTCAATTGTTTTTTTTTAATATGATCACAAGTTAGCACTTAAGGTTTAATCTAAGTACATATTATTATATTTTACATATTGGTTAAATCAGGCAGTTATAGATTTATTACCATGTTGGGATACAATTCTACTACTGCTAAATTTATTAATGGTAAATTGGCTATTAGGTTTGTGAGCCATAATCCGCCGCAAACACTGCTTGATAAAATTGATAGTGGATTTGATCATCGGCTCGCCAGAATATCAACGACGTTAATTCATTAAACATACGATTATGTTGAATAGGAGAGGGTTTTTAAAGGCAGGTGGCCTGAGCCTTTTTGGCGTTGGTTTGATGGGAGAATCCCGGGCTTTATAGCAGAAGCTGCCGCTGCAAGCAATAAGAACATAGCGCCTTACAAAAAGCGTAAAACCATGGTGTGCATCTTTCAGCGTGGCGCTATGGATGGGTTGATGGCAGTTACTCCATTTACTGATCAAAACCTACAGGCGGCAAGGCTAACCTTATTTATGTCGGCGGCTAAAGGGAACGGAACGTCTTTGATTGATTTGGACGGCCGCTTTGGATTGCACCCGTCTATGCAAGCTTTTGAGCCGATGTTTAGGGAGAAACGTTTGGGCATAGTGCACGGCATAGGTTCGCTAAACAATACCCGCTCGCACTTTGATGCGCAGGATTATATGGAATTGGCTACACCGTTTAATAAAGGTACCGCCAGCGGCTGGTTAAACCGCGCTGTTGGTTTACCAGGGCATGATGCCATCACGCCCTTTAGTGCTGTGAGTATGACATCGGCTATGCTACTTGTAAGTCGTTCAAAATCTTCAATTGATCTACTAAGTGGTTCGAATTCTGCCCAGTCTGGGGACAAAATGCCATCACTTGAAAAATTGATGGCATTTTTTATGATTACATCTCTTACAACGTTGTAGAGTCAATTATTGTAAAATTCATAAATTATTGAAGAAATTGATTTGAGGCCAATATGGCGTATAATGTTCTTAAAGGTGTTTTACAATTGCTGGCACCAAAATAATACTACCCGTAGTTTTACGTTCTTCCAGATCAGCATGTGCCTGGTTAGCATTTGACAAAGGATATATTAATGGCTTTTCTAATTGGAATACTCCGTTTCGCACTAAGGAGAATATCTCGGGCAATGCCTTTCCTGACTTATCCTGGTAATAAGGATAATTATTTAATACAGCCTGTACAAAGTGTATTTTTCTTTGCTCAATAAACGCAGTATTAATTTCTGGCATACCGGATGCCCAGCCGTACAGCACTGCACTTCCACCCGGTTTAACCAACTCAAGCGACTTTTGAAATGTGGCAACGCCGATACTATCATAAAACACATCAATACCCTTGTCATCTGTAATTTGCCTTACCCTTTCATCAAAGTTCTCGGCCGATAGATCAATAACGTGCTCAAAACCTCGCTTTAAGGCAAGATCCTTTTTAGCTGCACTACCTACGGTACCAATTACGGTAGCGCCAATAGATCTGGCCCATTCACTTAATAAAGTTCCAACACCGCCGGTCATGGCATGGATCAGCACAACTTCCCCAGCCTTCAATTCATGGCTTTGTTTTAATAACATGTGTGCAGTCATGCCTTTTATCATGATCGACGCTGCCTGGTCAAATGATATATAGTCCGGAAGTTTGAAAATTTCATTAGCAGGGAGGATTCTTCTTTCGGCGTAAGCCCCATTTGAGCCATAGTAAGCCACCCGGTCGCCGACCGCAAATTCTTTAATGCCGTTGCCAATTTGTTCAACTATTCCTGCCGCTTCTAATCCTATCAGCGCCGGATATGCAGGCATGGGGAAAGTACCGTTACGAAAGAAGACATCCAGAAAATTTACGCCAATTGCTTTTTGGCTGATCAATACTTCTCCTTTGCCAGGTTGCGGAATTTCAGTTTTTTCATATCTGAGCACTTCGGGTTTTCCTGGTTGTTCAATGCGGACAATGCCGCTTGTTATTGTGTTCATCTGATTTGATTTATTGATGTAAAGCTACTATGACCGGCTTCCCTTTTGGTATTACTTTCCCAAAGGGAAGTAGTCTCCTTCGGGGAAGTATTGTATTTTTGTAATATGGGAACAAAGTTAGTTGACGGACAGATACCGATAGATTGCTGGGAGCGATTAAGAGCGATCAACGATACAAAGGATATATTAAGCGGCAAATGGAAAGTTATGATCATCGCCTGTTTAGCTTCATTCGGAAA
>Ga0302309_10000193_pt1 | contig 81750 bp, 58 predicted proteins | sample III_Palsa_N1_1_FD_200453 | JGI IMG/M metagenome (GOLD analysis project Ga0302309, IMG submission 200453) | Peat permafrost microbial communities from Stordalen Mire near Abisko, Sweden - III_Palsa_N1_1 | ecosystem: Environmental > Terrestrial > Soil > Palsa > Peat permafrost | place: Sweden...
CGGACAGCGCACTGCCTGTTTCCCGCAGCGAATCGGCATTTGTGGCAAGGGACCTGAACGCTTTTGAGGATCATATCGAAGCTTATCACCAGCTCCTGATCGATATTATAGCCCAGCAGCAGCAATCAACCCAAATGGTGTTACAGGATACCGGCGTACGCCGCATATTTGTGGATGGCGGCTTTAGCAAAAATGCCATCTATATGAATTTGCTGGCTGCTGCATTCCCTAAGCTGGAGATCTTCGCAGCTTCCATGGCACAGGCTACGGCGGTTGGTACCGCCATCGCTATTCATCAGCATTGGAACAGCAAACCTATCCCCGCTGATATCATCGAACTGAAATATTATTCAATCCCACATCCTATCAACTACTGATTATAAGGAGAATATATTATTCCTTTTCTGCTGCCGGTGCATCTTTACCGGCAGCTTTTTTGGCTAAAACCTGGTCTACATAGGTTTTATACATCACTTTCCAGTTTCTGCCGTTATTATTGAAATAGTCTTCTATTTTGGTTTTATATATCTTAAATACATTAGATATTTCTTCTACATTCTTGTAATCAATAGCCTGTTCCCTTGCCTGTTTCAGGTTGGTTAATATAAACGCTTCCTCACTTGGTGTCATATCGGGCACAATTGATTTGTAACCATTCATGGTGAATGCTACTTTGCCAATGGTATATTTATCCAGTATAATTTCTACCTGGTCGTTGGTTAAATATTGGTGCAAACCTGCCATCAATGTTTCATGTACAGTTTTAGGGATGGTCGAATCAACTATAAACTGGCAATCGGCCTTTGTAAAGGTTTTACCGGTTATGGGGTTTAATCCTGCAGGCACAAGTGTGTATGGGTGGTTATTATGCCAGTCGCGAACTGCTGTTAAATGGGTTATGATTATCGCCCTTACCTGCGATGCTTTTGCAGTATCGGTAAGGTTAAGCGCGGCCACAAATTGTTCAGCCTTTACATCCGGATCGGATTTAGATTTGGCGGTTGCTGCTGTTCCGGTTTTTGTTGTATTATCCGTTTGCGCATAAGTATTTACTGATGTTATCATGGCTATGCCGACTGCAAAAATGATATAAGATTTTTTCATCCTGATTAAGTTTAAAAGGTTTACCTGCAATTGGTGTACAGATAGTGAGTATTAATTAGGGTAAAGTTATTTACTATTACCCCCGTAAATTGGAATAGATTATCCAATGAATGTACAATCTTATCTTGTTGACCACTAACACATCAACAATAGAAAAAAGATACTCTACATTTGAAATAGCAAACCATATTATAGCTTTTTTCAAAGGTCAAAAAGCCTGGAGAAGCCCTCAAATATTATTCAGCAATGATGAAATTACAACGTTTAATCGCATCCGTTATCTTGTTTTTGTGTGTCATTTTTTCGGCGTACAGATCAACTGCACAGGTTACCCTTGCAAATATTTTTACTGATGGCATGGTATTGCAACAGCAATCGACCGTTGCGGTTTGGGGGTGGGATAAACCCGGCACACACATTACGGCAACAACATCGTGGAACAAAAAAACATACCAGGCAATAGCAGATACAGCAGGTAAATTCATGCTGAAAATTACCACCCCTATTGCCGGCGGACCTTACCAGTTAAGTGTAAGCAATGGCAAGCCCTTAATTCTGAACGATGTATTAATCGGCGAGGTATGGGTATGCGCGGGTCAATCGAATATGGAGATCCCAATGAAAGGGTACAAAAGTCAGCCAATATTAAACTCAAACGAGGCGATCCTTAACTCTAAAAACCCGAATATTCGTTTATTTACAGTCCCGAGGGGATCAAGAACCACTTTACAAAAAGATATTAAACAAAGCCATTGGCTACAGGCAGCGCCGGAAACTGTGGCAAAATTCAGCGCTACAGGATATTATTTTGGTAGACTATTGAATAAGATGCTGAATGTGCCTATCGGATTGATCAGTTGCAATTACGCCGGGTCATCCATACAGGCATGGATGGATCCGCTTACTTTAAAACCCTATTCTGAAATAAAAATACCTGCCCCAACCGACTCTATTAAAGAAGTAAGCCGTACCCCTACTACCTTGTATAATGCGATGCTGCACGGCATTATCGGCTATGGCATAAAAGGCACCATTTGGTACCAGGGCGAATCAAATTATGATTTCCCGGCCCAATACGACTCCCTTTTCACAACCTTTGTTAAAGTTTTGCGCTCAAAGTGGAGCATTGGCGATTTTCCTTTATACTACGCACAAATAGCGCCCTATGATTATGCCCAGCTACCGCCATACAACAAAGGCGGCAAGTATAATTCAGCATTTTTAAGGGATGTGCAGCGTTTGGATGAGGATAAGATTCCTAATACAGGAATGGCTGTACTGATGGATATTGGTGAGCAAGCCACCATTCATCCACCACGCAAGGAACAGGTTGGTTCGCGATTAGCTTACTTAGCATTAGGTAAAACTTATGGCATACAAGGTTTTGGTTACCAGAGTCCTGCATATGAATCAGTGACTATAAAAGGCAGTTCGGCGATAGTAAAATTCAAGAACGCCACTAATGGTTTAACTTCATTTTTAAAAGAAATGAATACGTTTGAGATTGCCGGCGCCGACAAGCATTTCTACCCGGCAAAGGCGCAAATAACAGGCAGCGCTGTAACCGTAAGCAGCGATCAGGTAAAAGAACCCCTTGCCGTACGATATGCTTTCAAGGATTTTGTTGTGGGTGATCTTTTTGGAACCGATGGCCTCCCGGTATCATCATTCCGCACCGATGATTGGGATTACAGCGTTCAATAAATAATTTAAGACAATAAAAATACAGTCAGGCTTCTTGCGCCATGCGCGCCCAGTACCAATGATTGTTCAATATCAGCGGTTTTTGACGGGCCTGCTATAAATGTACCGAAACCATAGGTGCTATCTCCTATTTTTTGATAAGCCTCGTGCATGGTCGGCACCACATTATCCGCTTTTACAATTACAGCCAGGTGCTGGCATATAAACGGCAGTACACGGGTAAACAGTTTATCCTCTGTAACCCAAACAGCACCATTTTCGGCAACGGCTAAATCAGCTTCTATAACCGCGTAGTCAATATTTTCCATGGTATGCGGATCATGTAAGCTCTTGTTCACCATTTCCATGATATCGCCTAACAGCGGTACTGTTGTTACTTTACGTGAATGATTTTTAAGCTCTTCAAGAAGCAAAAATCTTACATCTGCAATAGTTTCTGCTAAAATTACCTTGCCACCTATGGTTGTTAAGATATCAACGAATTTCGCAACCGTGTTATCATTATCTCCCTGTAAAAATGATATATCCGGTACCGGACTGTATACCGGTTGATTCTGGCTTACGGCTGCTAAAATTTTATCCCTGCTGCTCATCGTATTTAATTATTTATTCCTGTTGATCTTATACCACTCACCGAACGATTTCTCAGGTACTTCGGGCATATCGCGGTGCTTATACCATGGGTTAAACTTGTTGTTTACTGCAAAAGGTGCTAACTGCATTACTGTACGGGCGGCTTTACCTGCCACATGGTATTTCCACGATGAGCCCAATACGTTTGCTATGGCCTGCATACTCACTTTTTTAGCTGTGGGTGCATAACCCTTTTGTACAATTACTTGTCGCCACTTGTACAACTGATCATGTATATCAATTTTCACCGGGCAAACATTTGAACATGACCCGCATAAGGTTGATGCAAACGGCAGGTCGGCATATTTTTCCATATCGAGATTTGGTGCAAGGATAGCCCCAATCGGCCCCGATATGGCGTAATGATAACTATGCCCACCGCTCCTGCGGTAAACCGGGCAGGTATTCATACAGGCGCCACAACGGATACATTTTAATGAGTTACGAAAATCCTCCCGGCCCAATTGTATCGAGCGGCCATTGTCAACCAAAATAATATGCATTTCTTTCCCTTTGCGCGGCTTGCTGAAATGACTGGAATAGGTAGTAATAGGTTGCCCGGTAGCGCTGCGGGTAAGCAATCGCAGAAACACCGATAAATGTTTCCTTTCGGGGATGATCTTTTCTATCCCCATGCTGGCAATATGTATATCGGCAAGATGCGCACCCATATCGGCATTGCCCTCGTTGGTACATACTACAAATTCGCCTGTTTCAGCTATCGCGAAATTCACGCCGGTTAAGGCAGCTCTCCTTGTTAAAAAAACATCCCTTAAATGCTGCCTGGCAGTTTCCGTCAAAAATTGTGGATCAGCATTCCCGGCAGGTGTACCTAAATGCTCATGAAACAGTTCGCCTATTTCTTCCTTTTTTTTGTGGATACAAGGCAATACGATATGGCTGGGCATTTCCTTAGCTAACTGCACTATGCGTTCGCCAAGGTCAGAGTCAATTACATCGATTCCGTTCGCTTCCAGGTGTTCATTTAAATGGCACTCCTCGGTAAGCATTGATTTGCTTTTCACCATTTGTGTTATACCCTGCTGTTTAAGCAAGTCTAAAACAATTTGGTTATGCTCGGCTGCATCAGCCGCCCAGTGTACAATTACACCATTTGCCGAAGCTTTGGCTTCAAATTCCTGTAAATAATTACTGAGATTTGAAAGTACGTTATTTTTTATTTGCGAAGCGGTTTCCCTTAACTCCTCCCAGTTATCAATTTTATTAACGGCTAAGTCGCGCTTTTTCCTGATAAACCAGAGTGTTTCATCATGCCAGTCTACCCTGTCCTCATCCTTATTAAAAACTTCTGCCAACGCAGCGTGATCCTTATTTCCTGTCATGGTTAGTCCTGGTTGCGCTTACCGTTTAAAATTTCGGCTATATGTATAACTTTTACTTTGCTGCCACGCCTGTGTAAGATACCTTCCATATGCATGAGGCATGAAAGATCGGGCGAGGTGATATAATCAACACCATTATTCAAATGATCAGCAACCCTGTCCTGCCCCATTTTAACCGATACCGCTTCCTCAGCAACACAGAAAGTTCCGCCAAAGCCGCAACATTCATCAGGGCGATCCAAAGGCATAATTTCAAGATCTTTCACCATATTCAATAATTGCCTTGGTTTAGAAAATGCAGGCGCAACAAGCTCTGTCATTTGCGATAAGTAAAGTCCTCGTTGCCCGTGGCAGCTCTGATGCAGGCCTACTTTATGCGGAAATTCGGCATTAAGTGTTTCTACTTTAAGTATGTCGGTCATAAACTCTACCAGTTCATACACCTTACCTCTCATAGCCGCGGCCTCTGCTTCATTAGTTTCCGAATGTAAATGATGTTTGATATGTAACACACAACTGCCCGAGGGGCAAACTATGTAATCGAACCCCGAGAAGTTTTTAATAAACAACCTGTTACAGTCTCCTGTTAAATGCTCAAAACCCGAATTGGCCATAGGTTGCCCGCAGCACGTTTGATTGGGCGGATAACTAACATCTACGCCTAATTTTTCAAGCAGTTGTAAAGTAGCGATTGCTGCACCGGGGTAAAACTGATCGACATAACAGGGGATAAAAAGGCCGACTTTCATATTAGATGTTTTAAAATATTCAAAGCTGATAATACCTTCTTATTATCCGGCACCGATTTTATGATTGGAAAGGAAAGTTTATTATAGCCTGATTGATTGTGCAATTAACGTATAATTACAATAACTGCATTATATCTTATTAGCATGATACTCCCTTATTTTGCCATGGATTTGAGGAATTTTATAGAAATAAGTATAATCCAACAGGTTTACTGGATTATACAGAGGTATTGATCGGGATGAGCTATTTTAATTCGTATTTCTTAGCCGCTTCATCTGCTCCTATTTTATGATAATCAGCCGCTATGATGCCGGGCAGATCTCTATTAGCTGGTTCGGCTGATCTTTGTTTCCTGAGTTGGATGATATCGTTTACTATTGTTAGCAAACCGCTGAGCTGCGGATTACTGTTTGGCATTTTCATAGCAGATTGTATGTACGGAACGGCCTCATCAGGGCGGTCTGTTTTTAACAATACCAGGTACATATTCTCCGTATTGGTAAGTGATGGATCATTATAATACAACCGTTTAAAATAAAATATGGCATTATCATAATTACCCTGATCGAAACTTAGCCGGGCAGCATAAACCGGATAGGTGGTATTTTGTGGATACTCCAGCATTACGGCCTCAACAGCCTTTAAAGCAGTGGCTTTGTCGTTTGCTTTCATACTGTATTGGAACAGTTGGTTCATGGCGTCAAGCCAATTGATTCTGTTTGTTGATAATGCGCCTGCAAGCTGCTCTTCTGCCGTGTTTCCCCGTTTAAAATCAGCAGGAATTGGTTTGTTAAATGGCCAGCCTGTTTCCAGCATCATGATGGTATAAGCGCCGTTTAATGAATCGACTTTAGTTACCGGCATCTGCTGTAACAATTGCTGAAATGATATTTCCTGTGCCGGCTTAGCTTTGATGATATGTTCTTTTTCTATAGCCTGATAAAATGCATCAGAAAGCAATGCATAACCATAAAGATTGGGATGCACGTGTTCCAGTATGGTTTCATTTCCAAGTATTCCGTTGGGTGAGTTCTGTTCAAACTCACTTTTTGCATCAACCAAATGAACATCATTATATTTTTGCGTAAGGTTAACAATGATCTGATTCATGGCTTCAGGCGCTCTGAAACGCAGCATATCCAGCTCCTTTGCCTTATCGTACTGTTGCCTGGCTAAAGTGTACTTCCCTGCTTTGTATGATGCCTGTGCTAAATTAAACCGCTCATCAGCTGATCCCGAGCCACCTTTCTCGCTGATAAATGGTTTGATATCTTTTTCATTACTTACCAGGTTACTTAAAAATACGGGGATCTTTTTATCCTGCATCAGCTGGCAAAGCTCATCCATATTATCCTGAAACTGATTGATCCCAGCCTGGTAAGCCGGTGAATCATATGGAATCTCCTGTTTCGCAGCCATTCTTTTCATCAGGTTATCACGCTGATCGATACTGCCGGATGGCGAAGATTTAAACTTGTTTATAACATTATCAAATAACTGCACCAGCCGGAATTTGCGCAGGTAAAGTACCGTTCTAACTAAAAACCGACTATTAGCAATATGACTGGTTGAGCCTATCCCCAAAGCACCATAATATTCGTTATGCCCGGTGTATACCAACACAGCATCGGGCTGATATTTAACTACCTCCTTACCAAAATCAAGCACGGTGTAGGAATTTACAGCAGTAAGGGAAACATTAATCATCTCAAACTTCACATCGGGATAAGTATGCATTAAACGGTATTGGAGCCAGCGATGGAAAGATCCGTTATGAAAGTACGGATAGCCTGCTGTAGTTGATTCGCCCAAAACAAAGATCCGGAATGTGTTTGGGGCCTTTTCAATCTTAAATGGCTCTATACTTCCTTTGGTGGCATTCGTTGTATCTGAAAAATAAGGTTCGGATGCATATTTATTCATTACCCAATAATCGGTGTTATCCGGGTAAGGAATAAACAGTTTGGTATTATGGCCGTAACCAATAGCCCGTAAAAGTAACTCAGCGATAATTAAAATGATAAAGGGTACAATGATTGCAAAAGCCCTGAACCATTTTAATTTTCGCTTTGATAACTGTTTTTCCATGGTATAAATATCCCTGTTCGTTTATTTGGCAACCAGTTCAGTCGCGTTTAAACTTTGCGGAAACCAAACCATCATTTCGCCTTTACCCCTGTTTGCCCATGAGTAGTAAGGAATAGCGGTAAATTCTGCTTTTTTAACTTTGCCGTATACGCTGTCTCTTTTCAGCACTTCGGCTTTTAATATCATTACACCGTTCAGCAGGTCGCCCTCATAAGCCGGTTTAAAGTTGGTATTGCGTGGGATGATAACATTGCTCACTTTACCTTCATTGTCTTTCCATTCGCCGCAATACATGATCGGGCCGCGTTGTAAAGCAACTTTATTGCTATCCACCTTTACAGCTTTGTTAGCTATTACTTCTTTAACTTCCATTGGCAAATTCAGCGTTATTTTATCGCCTTTTTTCCATTGGCTGTTAATTACTGCATAACCATTTTGCATAGTGTACTTAACCGGGCGACCATTAAGTTTAATTACAACGTTTGATGCTGCTTTATTCTCGAAACTATACAGATCAGATGGAATAGCCTTTGCACGGCTCCAACCCGGTATGCGTACCAGCACATTAAATCGTGCAGGTGATTGCGGCTCTACGCTTAGTGACAGCGCACCACTCCATGGATAGTTATTAACCTGTGTTATCTTAACATTTTTATTATTCAGGCTGATATTGGCTGTGCCTGCTATGAAAAGGTTCACATAAATGCTATTGCCCTTTTGTGCATAGATATAACCGGGCAATGACGGCAGAAAACGTACCATATTAGTTGGGCAGCATGAGCACTCAAACCAGCCTGATCTGGTTGGCTCCATTGCCGGGTGCGTGAAGCCATCAGTTATTTGCATGGCATTGGTGTAAAAGAATGATTTACCATCCAAACCTACACCTGAGATCAGCCCATTATAAAGTACTTTTTCCAACACGTCAATATATTTAGAATCACCATGCAATAAGAACATGCGCTGGTTCCAAAACACATCACCTATGGCGGCACAGGTTTCATTGTATGCAGTAGCATTTGGCAATTCATAATCCGCACCGAAACGTTCGCCGTTAGGTACGGCTCCTATTCCGCCCTGTACATATATCTTTTTGCCTACCATATTGTCCCAGATCCGGTCGATGGCATCTATGTATTGCTTGTCACCAGTTAAGGCGGCAACATCAGCCATGCCTGAATACAGGTACATGGCACGCACGGCATGACCCTCGGCAGCGTCTTGGTCAACAACCGGCTCATCATCCTGCCAGTACATACCGTTTTTCCACTCATCATTGGCTGTTTTATCATACTGGCGTTTGCCTCTTTCGTCAATAAAAAACTTTGCCAGATCGAGGTAATCCTTTTTGCCGGTTATACGGTACAGACGTACTAAGCCCATCTCCACAATTTCGTGCCCGGGTGCTACATGCCGCTTGCCTGGGCCAAAGGTTTTAACCAGCAGGTCGGCATTTTTTAGGGCGATGTCCAGGAAATTCCTTTCGCCTGTTGCTAAATAATGCGCGCTGGCAGCTTCAAACATATGGCCTGAGTCATATAGTTCATGGCTCAGTTCATTTTCCTTTACCCACCGCTCCGGGCCCGACCATGGGTGCGGATGTAAGGGATCAATAGTACGGGCAGTATACAGGTAGCCATCCGGTTCCTGCGCTTTACCTACAATGGTAATCAGGGAATCAACATATGCCGCCAACTTGGGATCGGGATGCACTGCCATTGAGTATGATGCGCCTTCTATCGTTTTATAAATATCGGTATCATCAAAAGGGAACTTGGTACAAAATGAGCCCTTTCTGGCGGCAGCCATTTCAAAATTCTTAACCCGGCCGGTATTTTCGCACCGGGCAAATGACGCAGGTATAGTTACCGTACGGTTTATCTCAATCCGTGGCGACCAAAATTTATCGTCGAGTTTCACTTTTGTAAAAGTTACCGGCTGTATAGGGTAATCTTTTACCTGGGCATTAACCGCGCCCGCATACAATAGAGCTGCAATCAGCAGATTTTTCATTTTCATATTCTTCATCAACCACTGTTTTAATAAGTTTAAAAACAGGGGACAGATAGACTGTCCCCTGCCAGAAATCCCGTACTATATTATAGTACTAACCAATTTATAAGTAACCAACTTACAAAGATCTTTTATCAACGCTTTATATTTTTACTACCAGTTTTTTACCGGTATAATTTAATTGCTTTATCGCCTTCGCCGGATCTAATCCCGATCCATTATCATCTTTTACTATCACAATATTAAAGGTATGCCCCGAAGACATTCCTGCATAGCCACCCTTACGGTCACTAATAGTTAATGTCTTCAAACTATCATCCCATTTTAAATTAATAAGCGAATATTTCCCTTTCTCATAGTTATAATTATCGTTTTCATCTTCATACAGGTCAAAAGTTCCATTGGCTCCAGGATAGACCCTGATCTCGATAGGGTCGGTTTTTTCTGTAGCGTATTGAACAAATGGCCCCATAGGCACAATTGAACCTGCTTTAACATACAACGGCATAATATCAACCGGAACTTCTTTTTCTATTTCCTGTCCTCCTTCATATTTTTTCCCGTTCCAGAAATCAAACCAACCAGTGCCAGCAGGCAGGTATACCTTTTGTGTTTTTATCTTACTAAAATCTGCTATGGCATCGCCATTTGCCCTGTTTGTATACAATGAATCGGTAACCGGACAAACTAAAAATGCTTTACCAAACATATATTCATTGTTAATATCATACACCTTTTTATCGCCTGCAAAATCTATTACAAGGGCCCGCATAATGGTTGATGCATTTGAAGTTACAGCCCACGCATTTGAATAATTATAGGGCAATAACCTGTAACGCAGGTTCAGGAATTTTTCTTGTGCATCATAGGCCCAATTGCCTTTCTGGCCAAACTGAAAGATCTCTCTTGGCGCATCAGTACCGTGTGAACGGAACATTGGGCAAAAGGCTGCAAACTCAAACCAACGAGTGTACAACTCCTGGAAAGCGGGATCTTTTACTCCTTTAGGATAATTTCCGCCAGAGAAAAAACCGCCTATATCACTGTTCCAGTAAGGTATGCCGCTTAATGATAAATTAAGGCCGCCTGATATTTGCTTGCGGAAAATATCCCAGCTAGATGTAACATCACCCGACCAGTTGATAGCCGAATTACGCTGCTGCCCTGCAAATGCCGACCGGGCCAAAATAACTACACGTTTACCTGATGTAGTTTCGCGCTGGTGATGGTATACACCTCCGGTTGTCATCAAAGGATAGGCATTACGTACCCGCCTGTAAGTTCCTAAATAAGTAGGCGTGTTTTCGTCGCTTTCTTTGGGATATGAGTGATCGGGTTCGGTAGAATCAAGCCACCAACCATCCAGACCTAATACTAAAAGATTCTTTTTTATATAGCTCCAATACAGATCGCGTGCATTTGGGTTAAAAGGATCATAAGGGCGTACAAATGCTTTTGGCGGATAAGTTAAAAAATTGGTATACAGGAATCCGTGCTGCTTCATATCCGCATATATTTTGGTACTATCCCCAAATGAAGGCCATACAGAAATAATCATGTGCCCGTTTAGTTGGTGGATACTATCCACCATTGCCCGTGGATCAGGGAATAAAGGATTACCAAATTCTGTTGAGTTCCAAAAATGATCATCGGCACCCCAATATTGCCAGTCCTGCACCATACCATCAATAGGAATATGTAGTTCCCTGTATTTTTTCAGGACTCCAACCGACTGATATTGCGATTTATAACGTTCACGGCTCTGGAAAAAACCAAACACCCATTTTGGCAACATAGGTACCTGTCCCGTCAACTCACGGTAATTGGCGATGGTTTTATCGGCAGTACCACCATTTACGAAATAATAATCAGCACAATCACCTACCTGGGATGTAAAGGAAGTACCGTTTTTATCATCATTAAAAATAGTAGTTGAATAATTGTCCCAAAAAACTGCGTACCCTTTTACTGAATAAAAAACAGGTACAGCTATCTGCATATTTTCCTGTTTTAGGGTAATACTTTGATTACGCTGGTTCATGGTACCTGCCTGATGCTGACCTAAACCATATATTGCTTCGTCATCATTTAATTGAAATGATTGGCTTACCTTAAATGTATTGATTATAGAATCTTTAACTGGCGTAAATTGCACGCCGCCCTGCTTTTCTGCTAATAATAAAGTGGCAACATGGTTGTAAAATTTAATTTGACCGGTTTTAAGATCAAGCCTTACTTTAGTAGTTTTACTACCAACATTCAGCACATTCCCAGCCTCAGTAATTTTCAAAATAGTTGTTTCAGGGGTTTTGATAACTGAAAGACTTTTTTTCTCAAAAGGAACGCCAGCCGGAGATTTTAATATCCTTACCAGATCGGGCGAATAAAATTGGATAGTTATATCAATTTTATTAACCGTTGTATTTACCCCATTGGTAATTTGTTTGTAACGTTGAGCCCATCCGTAAGAACAGGCGAGTAATAACAGGATTAAGATTCTAACACTTTTACTTATTTTCATTGGTTATTATGGTTTGGCATCTTTTATTAAGCAGGATCGGGAAGTAAATGGATCCTTAATATATATTTAAACACAGGCTAATTAAAAAACTAATCCTGCGTCTAAATATATATCCATGTAATTAATAAATGATTAATTAATAACCTGTGTTTTGTTTCAGATTGCTATTTGTTTGAATTGCGCTGGTTGGAAGAGGCAACAAAGTTCTGTAAGCGCCATTTGGCGAATGCGATAACCATGACTTTGTAGTAAATACACCAAACCTGATCAGATCCTGCCTACGGCGACCTTCCTGTGCAAATTCCCAGCCTAACTCATCCAGCATACGGCCGTATTGTATATCGCTTACCACATCGTGCGTGGTGGCCAAGTGGTTTCTTAACCCATAATCATAAACCGTTTGTTGGCTAAGCTGTGCCGCAGTTACCGTTGCCTTGGCCGGGTTGCTGGCAAAATCCCTTTGCCTAACTTGTGTAACCAACGCAGCGGCGGTAGCAGCATCCCCCGATCTTAGTGAAGCTTCGGCTTTCATCATCAAAATATCAGCATACCTGAACAATGGAAAATCATTGCTCATACCTACCAATTCGCCATTAGCTATCTGGTATTTACCTAACCTGAAACCATGCACTTCTTCGGATGAGTCAACTCCCGGAAGCTGATTGATATAAGCCAGCGGTTTGCCGGTATAAGCACCTAATGCCCCAATTAATATACCACCAGATGAAGTATATTGCTGCCCTTGTATCCAGTTATCGGTTAAACGGCTGTCATCAGGATCGAACGTATTGATGAATTGCGGAATAGCGCAAATACCACCCCAAGGCGAATTTTGAAAATTATAGGTAGCCTGGTTCTCCGGTTCCAACGTTTCCATATGCAGTGTCCATGCGGTGCTGCCATCAGCGGTATATACATTATCAAAAGGTATAGAAAAAACGATCTCCTTTGAATTTTGATTTTCTGTTGCAAAAACGCTTGCCTGCACAGGTTCAAGAGTATATAAACCTGAATTAATAACCTGGTTACAAGCAGTAATACAGTCGGCCCAATCTGGTGTACCTATGTATACACCTGCATTCAGGTACATTTTTGCCAGTAAAGCATAACCTGCCCATTGGTTAAACCTGCCATAAGTAGTGGCATCATTAGTAGCACTCAGGAGCGGCACATTTGTGGTTAGCTCAGAAATAATAAATGTATACACCTGTGCTCTTGTGCTTTGGGCAGGCAGAAAACCAGCCGGCACATCAAATTTTGTAATGATAGGCACGTTTCCAAAAAAGTCAATCAGTGCGTAATAAAATGATGCCCTTAATACCTTTAATTCTGCCTCGATCTGAACTTTAGATGAAGCCGTTACCGGGATTAAACCGTCATCTATCTGATAAAGCAAGCGGTTGCAGTTAGTGATACCTGCATAGGCATTTGTCCATATCTGATAGCAATTATCCTCATCCGCCGTCCATTTATGGTAATGCATACGCTGATAGATGCCCCCATCAACCCAACCATTTGGCCTTTGGGGGATAACGGTTTCATCAGCCGAGATCTCATTGGTACGCCATACGGCGTTAGCGCTCCTACCAAGTTCAAGTGTTCTCCAATTGGTATAAGGCACGCCTACCAGAGCTGCAACATCAGCTGATTGAGGTGTGAACTGGTCGGCTATAATAGCGGCATGATCTTTATCATCCAGTTTAGTACAGGAATAAAATCCGGCAAGGATTATTAACCCACTCAATATAAAATATATCTTTTTCATTTTTAGTTGAATTAATGATTTCTTAAATTTCATTTATTAAAAACTAGCCGAGAAACCTAATGTAAAAGTCCGTACGGCCGGATATGAATCCCTGGGGTCTACGCCAGGGGCCAGGCCGGTACCCGTAAGCGGAACTTCCGGATCATTGCCTTTATAGCCTGTAATAGTAAATGTGTTTAAGGTTGAAAAATAAATTCGTGGATTATGAATGTATTTCGACCTCAGCTGTTTGAAAGTATAGCCCAGATTAATGTTGTCTATCTTCCAGAAATCACCATTTTCAATATAATAGCTGTTAAATTCCTGAGGCATATTTTTATTTAATACAGCTGTGCCAAATACTTTGTCTTTAGATGATGCTAAACGGTTATAGTTTTGAATACCTGTAGTTTCGTAATTCATACGCTGTGAGTTCAGCACCTGGAAACCAAAAGCACCACGCATGGTTACACCGAAGTCCCAATTTTTGTAATGGATGGTATTGTTCCATCCCGCGTAGTATTTAGGTAAACCATTACCTAGTACTTGTTTGTCTGAAAAAGCGTGATTGAATTGGTCGTAAGGAACATCTTTACCGTTTGGCTCTTGATAGATCCATTTACCATCTGCTGATACACCTACCACTTTAAAGCCAAAGAACTGACCTATTGGCTGGCCAACCTGCACAATATTAGTTGTTGTTGTGATTGGGTCGCTCGTGTTTCCGGTTGTAAAGTATGGAACTGTTGTTTTATACAGATCATTTGAAAGGCTAACTAACTTATTGCTATTAGTTGAAAAAGTAAACCCGCTTGTCCATTGAAAATCTTTGCTCCTTATTGGGTTTATGTTAAGCGCAACCTCAATACCTTTATTTTGCAGCGTACCAACGTTAGCTTCTGTAAATGGATAAAGGTTTGGAGGGCTTGGTACCTGGTAATTGTATAACAGGCCGGTAGTTTTGTTATCATATACATCAATGGTACCAAAAATTAACCCTTTAAACATGCTATAATCTAAACCAAGGTTAGTCTCATGTTTTTCTTCCCATCGTAAGCTTGGGTTAGCGTTTTGGCTTGGTAATAAAGTTTGTATCCATTGCCCGTTATATAGTATATAATTACCATAGTTAAGTAATCCAACTCCCAATAAACCCAGGGAAGTTTGAGGTTGATTACCCGTTACACCATAACCTATACGCAATTTCAGATCATCAAAAATATGCTGATCTGCCATGAAATCCTCTTTAGTAATTCTCCAGCCACCTTGTATTGAGGGGAAATTACCGAAGGGCTGTTTGGCACCATAAAACTGGCTGGATCCATCAATACGTAAGCTGGCCAATAACAAGTATTTATCTTTATAATTATAGGTAAACCTGCCAAAATAACTGATCAGATTTGTTTGGGACCGTGAACTGCCAATAACATCAAGACCACTTTTCTGAGCTGCACCCAGTCCTATATTATTATAACCGTATGTAGAGATATCAGTAGGAAAATCATGATTGGTAATGCTTGAAGTAAAGGTATCATCATCCTGGTACTCATAGCCGGCTAATAATGCAAAATGATGATCGCCTATTACTTTTGAATATTCTGCCGATAAGTTTAAATACCTGTCGATAGATTGTCCGCTGCTGGTATTCGCTACACCATCTTGTGCATCGCGAATAGTAGAGATATTCTGAAAATTGGCGAAATACTGATTTAAATAACCACTTTTTTGATAAGAGCCAGTGGCCACAAGGCGCAAGCCATCAACAGGCAATAATGTAATAGTAGCGTTATATTTGTTCCTGTACGATGATTGTGGCTGATCGGTGTTATAAATATCTGAAACCGGGTTTTGGTATTCAAAGTTGTTAGGTTCCTGGTAATAGCTGCCGTTCGGTTCCTTAACAGGCGCAGTTGGGTTCATTTTAAATACCTGTTCGTAATCGTAATAATTAAATGGCAAGTCGTTAAAATTGGTTTGTAATATACCCAGGTTGAATCTTAATTTACCATCTAACATAATGTGGTTAATATCAACACGGCCAGTTATTTGCTGATGATTTGATTGCTGGAAAATACCGTTCAGAAAGCGATAATCAAGTGAAGCCAGGTAATTAGTTTGATTGTTACCACCTCTGAATGTTAAATTAGAAGTTTCTGACAGCGGGAAATTATTACTTATAGCTTTCAACCAATCGGTAGAACTTCCCAGATTATATGTTGAATCCCTTGTACCGGCAGCTATCTGGTTGCGGTAATCCTGAGCAGTAAGTAATTTCGGCGCTTTACTGATCTGCTGGGTACTGATGCTACCGCTATAAGTAACTTCGTTAATAACATTGCCACTGGCATGTTTTGATGTGATGATAATTACACCATTTGAACCGTTAACACCATAAATAGCGGTCGCAGAGGCATCCTTTAAAACAGATATTTCAGCAATATCTTCAGGCGCTACAGTTAAAAGATCACCCGGCACACCGTCAACAATTACCAATGGAGCCGTGTTGGCACCTCCAATAGTATTTACACCCCTTAACATGATCTGCGATTGCGCGTTTGGATCACCTGAGGGGTTTGATACAGAAAGACCTGCAACTTTACCTTTCAGCAATTCAGCAGCATCAGTAACCGGGCCCGAAATAAAATTTTCAGCCTTAACGGTAGCTACCGCACTGGTAACGTCAGATTTTCTCTGGCTACCATATCCAATTACCACTACTTCATTTAAATTGCTGGGTGTGCCTTTAAGCTGTACGTTAATGGTGCTCCGCCCACTAATTTCTATTTCTTGCTGTACAAAACCAATAAATGAGAAAATAAGAGTGGTACCAGCCTCAGGGGCACTTAAGGTATACTCGCCATTAACATTGGTTTGTGTACCTAACGAGGTGCCTTTAATTTTAACGGTAACACCCGGCAAAGGCATATTAGCTTCGTCGGTTACCTTACCTGTTATAGTTTTTGCGTTATTATTAACAGGCGTAGTGATATCCGTTTGCTGGGTTTTCTGTTCTGTTTCAACTGCCGGCGCGTTAATTTTACTCAATACTATTCGGTCGCCTATATAGGAATAAGCAATTCCTCTCGGTTGCAAAATTGCGGTAAGTATTTCGCCTAAAGTTTGCTGCTTAGCATCAATTGCTACATCCGCTTCGCCGGCTACTAAACTTTTTGGGTATACAAATTTCAGATCTGCTTCTTTCTCTAATTGTTTCAGGGTTGTGCTGAGGCTGAGGTTGTGAATACTTACATCAAGTCGACGTTGTAAAACAGCCTGTCCTTTGCTGGTTGTAGCATATGACATCCCTGTAAAAATGAGTATTATTATTATCTGACTAAAAGTGATTTTCATGATCTTACACCAGTCAAAATGATTTTGTAAATAAATTTTCATAAATTTAAATCGTTTATTTTTTTTAAAAAATGACACATAACACCCGTTCACCTTATTTTAAGGCGTTCCATCACGGGTTTAAAAAGGTTTAGGAGTGTCATCAGCACTCCTATTCTTTTTCCAAGAAATTGGTTGATTTGGTTTAGGTTTTTTTCATATCGTTCATAATTTAATTAAGGGCTGTTATTATAATTGGGTTATTTATTGCTTACCAAAACAAATTCATTGCCGTTTACTGCATAGTTTACGTCCATGGTGTTTTTCAACATTTCCATAATTGCCGGTAAACTTTCATCCGTAAAATCAGCGTTTAAATAATCGGTATTGACTTTCTTATCAGCCGACCAGATATGAACTTTGAATTTTTTACTAAGTACTTTAAATACCTCTGCCATAGGCGCATTATCAAAAGACACGGTTGTCTTTTTCCAGATATTTATAGTAGTATCTCTTATTTCCGCATTCTTTTTTAAGGTATTTAGCCCTTTATTGTAAACAGCCTCCTGGTTAGGCGTTAGCATAACTTCCTGCACCGGATCAGTTTGAACGGGGCTGCTCAGATCAGTTGCCGCACGGTTTGCCTTGTATATGCTTACCGAAACTTTGCCTGTTACCACATCAACTTTGGGGATGTCATTTTTATAAGATTTGATGCGGAAACTTGTGCCCCAAACCTTGGTTGTGATTTTTCCGCTATAAATTGAAAAAGGCCTCGCATGGTCTTTGGTTACTTCAAAAAACGCTTCCCCATTAAGCGAAACCTGCCTGCTGTGTGCAGCAAATACCTTTAAATACGTTAATTGTGAATTGGGGCTCAGCCATACTTTGCTCCCATCAGATAGTGTTATTTTTTGAATGGCGCTGGTCATATTATTAACTACCAATTCCTCTTCATTTGCTGCCGGGGAAACGGCCGGCATTTTACCTTTGAGAAAAAATACAATCAGAAGAATTGCGGCAGCACTGGTAATAAAATAAACCAGCGTACGATTAAACTTTTTTCTGTTCAGGTTAATTACATTACTAGTTTCAGCTTTTTGTATGTTATCTCTGATATTATTCAGCATCAGATCTCTGAATAACTCTTTTTCCCTATCCGACAATGCAGAAATATCATCCTCGTCATGCTCAAATGAATTGTACCACGAGTTTACCTCGGCAATTTCATTTTCATTGCAATCACCTTTGAAATATTTTTCTAAAATATCTGCCGATAGCTTCTTTTTCATTAAAGGGTAATTTTAAACGAGGGTTTAATATTGGCTTATAATAGTATGTAACTTAAAAAGGCGCTACCCCCTACTTACATTTTAAAAAAATATGATTGCTATCTTTTAGTCGTTCAATTTTCTCTCTTTTTATGGCTCTTTTAAAAATCAGTTGCAATTTGAGCATTGATAATGATGTGTCGCAACAGTAAACTATCCATTTATCGCAATGGTTTTTAATTATATTTGCACACCTAAAATTTGACATGATTAAGCAGGCTGTCTTACTGACAATATTGATCACCTTATCCTTTTTTTGCAATAACGCCCGCGGGCAACAGCAGGATGTAGAGTTTCATTTAAATTCACATTTACTCACCGGCCAAAAAGTACTTAAAGTTAAATGTGATTTTAATGATATCTACTTATGGGTACTTACCGCCAACAATCATGTTTACCGTGTCAATAGCCAAACACAGGCAATTGATGATTATAGCTCGGCATTTGCAGCTTATAATAATCTCCAGTTTATTGACATAGCCGGCCGTAGTCAGGATACCGTATTTGTGGCAACAAATTCTGCTAGTGTTATTGAATATAAAAAGGGTATTATTAAAGATATTGGCTCGGCAGACGGAGTTCCGGGTATTGTAAATTCTATCGGAATGAGCACAGAACCACAAAGTTATCTTGGTTTAAGCGGGACTTCATTAATGATCGCCAGTAAAAATGGCTTTATCTGGTATGATGTAAAAACTGAAAAAACAAAGACTGATAACGATCCCACCGGCAATTTTTATGGCGATAGTAAGGTTTATGAGGCCACTTACCGTACGCAAGTTTTTAAGGATAGTACATCCTCCACTACAGGTTATTCCAACACGACGGACACCATTAAATATCAGCCAGTTATAGACATAACCAATGTCACAACCTATGTTGAATTCCTTTGGGAAGAAAGCAAATTTTTTGGCAGTCCGATCAATACGGCAACCGGCATTTATAGCAATAGTTATAACGAGATTTCCGTAAATCACTTTTGGGGTACAAATCGCGGATTATTTGAAAACTATGGTGATGATAGTTATTGGTCTGTTTTTGAAAGTCCATTTCATTATCTTGATGGCATTAAGGTTAATAAGATCGCCGATATTTATGGGCTTATGGCATTTCAAGGTTATTATAACAATGGATTCGTTTCAAAACAAAACCTTCTGGTTGGAACTGATCAGGGCCTGTATTTCAGCAGCTCAATTTATACGGAAAACTACGGTTATCTTCCGCTAACACGTATGTTTCATTATGACGAATTGGGTAATGACCCGATTAACGATATCTGTGTAAACCATGTGCTTAATAGTAAGCCTATTTGCGAAGACGGTGTTTGGATTGGCGCTAACGATGGCTTATATTTAATAAAACCTGATTATGCTGCTTTCATAAATAGCCAGCAATTAAATAATGCAGTTAAGTTTGTTAATCAACCCGATACAACTTCGCAATTACAGGTTTGCAGCGGCAATCCGGTTTCGGCCTGGGTTAATAACAGATTAAATAACGCGGTAATTTGGTATAAAGATGGTGTGGAACTCCCGGGTGCCAGTAAGGATACTTTGGCAATTACGCTCCCTGGTGACTACAATGCCGTAATGTACGGTGCTTGTGAAAATATTCATCTTGAAACCAACCATTTAAAAGTAAATTTTGTATCAGCCCCCGTTTTTACATTCAATTACCCGGATACACTTAAATACTGTGGCAGTGCATCTACCACCCTGAATGTTACTTATAGCCCGGCCTATCATTACAGATGGTACACCAATAGCACACTTAACGGGGATACGACATCAAAATTTACAGCTACACAATCGGGCAGTTACCATATTGAGGTAAGCGCTTGTACTAACAGTTGGGTGCCATCAAAAGAAGTACAGGTTAATTTTATACAGATACCACAGCCGGTAATAACAACCGATAAACCAGCTTATTGCAATGGCGATAATGCCACGCTAAGTTTGAGCATTGCCCCAAGTACCCTTTTTACCGTTAATTGGTATAGAGATAATGTTTTATTATCGGATGATACAGACAAAACAGCGATAACAACCAATATTGCAGGTAATTACACCGCAGTTGTAACAAGCAATACCGCGGCTACAGATGGCAGCATATGCGCACAAACCTCTGCAATTGTACCTATTTCCTTTAACGCGCAGCCAACGCTAACTATACAACAGCAAATTAATACTACTTTGTGCGAAGGGCAAACGGTTACCCTGAAAGCGATTCATTCAGACGGCACAATTAAATGGTCGACGGGTGAAACTTCCGACTATATCAATGTATCAGAATCGGGCACTTATACGGTTGCCCTTACCACAACAAGCGGCTGCACCGCAAATGCAAACACTAAGGTTACTTTTGTAAACAATCCGCAGTTAAATGTCAGTGACGCGACCATCTGCCCCTATCAGCATTTAACGGTAACGCTTACCGCTCCTGAGGGTTTTTCTCAATACGCCTGGAACAATATTCCCGGCAATCATACTTTTAATGTCACTTCCCCACAAACCGTAACCTTAACCGTAACGGATGTGAACGGATGCCAGGCTACCCGGCAAATACACATAACCGAGCAATGTGCTGAAGTATTTATGCCTAATACTTTTACCCCTAACGGTGACGGCATTAATGATGTTTGGAATATACAGGGACTGGATGCTACTGCGTCAGTAAGCATATTTAACAGGTATGGAACAATGGTTTACCATAACAAAGGTTATGCAGTGGCATGGGATGGGACTTACCATAATCAGAAATTACCTGCCGGAACCTATTATTACCTTATTAATGCAAAAAACAATTCGCAAACATTTAGCGGCCCGGTAACGATATTGTACTGATGATTTGGTCAAAAATTCGCGGCAATATTTAATTAACAGCCGACATTTATGCTCTTAATGATATGCTAACAGTTATTTAACCCACAACTATCGAAAGAAAAAGAACAGCAAAATAATAGATGTATTGATATTTACTCTTAAATATCTGAGCGCTTTGGTTAAATGATTTTCTACTGTTTTTTCGGAGATATCAAGCAATTTTGCTATCTCCTTATTTGATTTGTATTGATTACGGCTAAGCTCAAAAACAGAGCGGCATTTGGGCGGCAACTGATTAACGCCGCTATTAATACTTTCTATTAACTCTTTATAAGTAACATATTCTTCGGTTGGATTGTGCGAGTTATTGTTGGCCATCAATAATAATTCACAATAGTCAGCCCTTACATTTTCTGCCCGCTTATAGTTTAGCACCGAATATTTAATTGCGGAAAACAAGTAACCCTGCAGCGAGGAATGTATTTTAAGCTGAGCCCTGTTGACCCAGAAACTGGTAAAGAGATCCTGCACCACCTCCTGCGCGGCTTCCCTTTCTTTTAACCGGTTATATGCTGCTGAATAAAGTTTAAGCCAGTACCTTTTATAAATCTCCTCAAAAGCTGCAATATCATCCAGCTCGAAAAGTTCGAGTAATTTTTCATCCGGAAGATCATGCAATTTCATCATTTTATATGAACTGAAATTATTGTTCAAATGCCCGTCAGCAAAAACAACATGCTTAAATTTTCTAAATACTTTAATAATAATTTAACTGTCGCATAAACAATTAAATTACACTATATAATTATTATAAAAACCATCTTAATAATTGAAGATTTTTTAGGCTGATAATTAGTAATTAACAGCTATCTAATACCTTCAATTTCTAAGGTCAGCCTACTTAATATTTCATAAATATTCAAAATTGAATTCTACGCGCATTCATCAATGCTCGTTAGGTTATAATCAACGCTAATCTAAAAGATTTTTTTTCAAAAAAAAATAAATAATTGTAATAACAACACCTATAACTAATTTCTTGTTGTTTTTAGCTATAAATTCACCGTCAAAAAAATCAGTAACCATATGCGACAACAACAAGAAAGCCTTTAAGTGTACTTAAAGGCTTTCTTGTTTATTAATCAAACTATATTAAAACGAAAAGTCCGGTTTCCCAGACGACAGGCAACAGGGGTTAATATATTGAAGGGCCACCACCGGGACCGCCTCCGCCACCTGGCGGAGGGCCGCCTCCTCCAGGACCACCCGGGCCGCCCGGACCATGATCGCCCTGACCTTTGCCCGCATTTTTTTGCAAACGCAGGGTAAACGTAAGCATATAATATCTGCCTAAACGGTTAACATTTGTTTGGGTAACGTAATTGCCATTTTGTGTGCTGCTATAGCCTGTATTTTGGTTAAATAAATCAAATGCTGATAGCCTGAACGTAGCCAGTTTGCTCTTTAAAAACCTGCGCTCTATATAAGTGTTGAGTATGTTAGGGTTTGTTGACCCTTTATAGTTATAATAGAAGGTCTTTGTATAATCATAGCTTAGTGTCCAATCCTTCCACACATAATTTTTACCGGTGACACCCAGGTTCCACGTTCTGAAATTATCATTGATACCCGACTGTTCCAGTGAGTTTTTTGATGAATTAATACTGTAACTTGTATTTGGCTCTGCATCAATCACATCAGTTATATCAACCCTGAAACGCAGGCCTTGCGTGTATACCAATGTTTTTGCGATATTCTTTTCGGTGGTCATATCAAGAGTAGTCGCATCAACATTACTGATATAGGAGATATTGTTATTATAGGATACATTGCCTATAAAAAACAAGTTATACCTGCGATTATCAAAGGGCTTGGCAAATACATAAAAGCCGGATGCTGAATAATAACCATCAGCATTTAAATATTGCGTGGCAATGGTATTTGACAATTTGGTGTTAGGCGTATAATTAGCCGGATAAGTAATGGTATTGGCTACAATTTTATTATCGGTTTGTGTGAAAGACAGGTTACTGAAAAACACGTTACCACTTGCGAAATCAAACTTGTTATACCGTAACGAAAAGGTATTGTTGAATTCCGGCTTCAAGTCCGGGTTACCCGTTATTGGGTATGAAGCATTGGAAAAATCGGTTACCGGCTGCAACTCTGAAAAAGTAGGCGAATTAGTAGTACCCGTGTAGTTAGCGCTTAACGTTTGTGATCTGGAAAAATTGTAAACGAAATGTGCATCGGGGGTAAAATTAAAGCTGTTTCGTTGGGTTGCGATTCCGGTTGTTGGCGAATAACCATCAAGCGAAGTTGGTTGTGCAACCACACCTATTACGTAATTATATTTTTTTTCGATAAAACGATAATTGATCCCAATACGATTGGTAGTAAGCGTAAAATTATAGTTATTACTTAGTAAAGGATAGTTGTTTGTTGAACCATCAGTAGCCAGTGTATCCGTTACTTTATCAGCCACGCTGTAGGCACGGTGATAAATATAATTCACCTGAAAATATGATCTCCGGCTTAAAGGCTCAATGTATGAAAACGACGCGCCAACGGTATCGGTATGGCTGTTGGTATTAATAAACTGATCTAACGGGGCAGTCGCGGCAGTATTTATATAGGTATACACCGGGTTATCATATGCTCTGCTTGTTGACCGGCCAACACCAAAATTCACGCTGAAATCTCGACCGTGGCTGTTAAAACGGTGATTGTAAAGTACATTTATACCATAATTAGGTGCTGATGAATTACTTAATGTTTTGTAGTTATAGTTTGAAAGCGTCGCGGTATCATTTGTCAGTGAGTTCGATCCGGTTACCGAGGTATTAACACCCGCATATGAAAATGAAGGGCTTATTTTAAAGTAGTTAACCGTATCCGGCTTATACTCCATATTGAAGGTAAACCTGTGGTTGATCTTGGTATCGTACTCCGTGCTCTTCAATGTGTTTGTGCTTGGATTATCAACCGAGATATTGTTTTGTAAGGTTGAACTGGTAAGGTTTACAGAATTCGACGCAAAACTGTAACTGCCATACACAGTTAACTTTTTACTCCATGAATCACGATAGTTAAATCCGATAGAACGTGCTGTTGTAATTCCGTCCGCAGGCTTTTGACTCCCCGGAGGGCCAAAGTTGAACAGGCTGGTATTGGTGTTGTTAAGATTGCCTAATACAGCAATCTGCCTGTCGCCGCTGAAACTGAATAAATTAGCCTGACCTACAAACCGGTTCTGGTCTGTTGTACCGTCGACCTGCGGGATCGCATCCCGCCCCTCGCCTGCACTTAACTGGCCAAAATATCCATTATTAAGGCTTGGTTTTACATTAATGTTCAGCACCGTTTGAGGCTCGCCCGATTTAATACCGGTTAAATTAGCCTGATCACCATAATCGTTGATCATTTGCACAGTTGAAACCGCGTTGGCGGGCAAGTTTTGTGTGGCTGTTTTTATATCGCCACCAAAAAAGTCTTTCCCGTTCACCCGCACTTTACTCACTGTTTTACCCTGAAAGGTAACGTTGCCATTATTATCTACGTCGGCACCGGGCAACTTCTTTATTACATCCTCAACCATTGCCCCATCACGCACCTTGTATGCAGCAGCGTTAAATTCAACAGTATCTTCCTTAATCTTAACCGGGTTAACCGAAGTAATATTAACAGTATTTAATGTAGTGCTCGAATTTTTAAGTATGATTGGTTTAAGTATCACCGGGGTAGTTGCATTATCAAGCATAATACGTCGGCGAATAGGATCATAACCTATGGAGGTAATAACCAAACTGATCTGTGTGGCTTTTACAGATGGGAAAACAAAGGCCCCATTCGCGTCGGTACCGGTTAACAGGCTATCGGCACCAGTTAGTAATTTAACCGTAGCACCGGGTATGGTTTGTTTGGTTGAATCAGTAACCGTCCCTTTAATTAAGCGGCCAGTTTGGGCATAGCCATGCACTGTTATTGTTAAGATCAATGCTAATACAGCAAAGCAATGTTTAAGTTTCATACATCAAAGCAAGCCATTAGCCTATATAGTAAAAAACGCAATAGACAGATACCTTTAAAACATAGACAGAGCCTCCTTTTTATCCGTTTAAAAGTTTACATTTAGTTATAAAACTTTTTATAGATCAAGCTTATCCTTTCATCGGTAAAAATGTACTACTGAACGGTTTCGGTTGATGTAAGCTATTATCATTTGTAATATTGCCAGTATGTTATTTCAAAAATCAAACAGTCGTTTAGTTGCCATACTTATACAAATACTAGTATGGCTGGTACTGGGATTGGCTATATTATTTTATCAACCTTTTACAAGTGACATTGCTTTTCCCTACCAATTATGGATAAAGCAGGCAATTGTTTTATTAATGCTCGCAGCAGCATATTATACAAACTCATTGGTGTTAATGCCTCGTTTCCTGCTAAAAAATCATACAGGCTATTATTTACTTTTTTTAGCGCTCATTATCGCGGCATTTTTACTCATTAATACATATACTGATAAATGGCTTAATTTGCATGAGTTGATCGAAGCTGCTTTCAGGCGCCACGGGCCTCCTAAAAACCATGAGGACCATTCGCATTTTGATATAGTAAGCGCTATTATGGTGGCCCTGGTATTGGGCATTGGCACAAGTATTACCGCAATACAAAAATGGCAGGCCGATAAACAATCGCACATGATTTTGCAGCAGGAAAAAACATCATCCGAGCTTTCCTTTTTAAAGGCGCAGATAAACCCGCATTTCTTTTTCAACACACTCAATAATATTTACGCCCTTACTTATGCGGATGCGGAGACTTCCCGAAAAGCAATCCACCAACTGTCGCGTATGATGCGTTATTTGCTTTATGATACACCACAGGGCCATTCGCTTTTAAGTCAGGAAGTGACTTTTATAAAAGACTATATCAGTTTAATGCAACTACGGCTGACAAATACGATGCAGATAAACTTCGAGGCGCCCGAACACCTGAATGACCTGCCCGTTGCATCCATGCTATTTTTGCCCTTTGTTGAAAACGCTTTTAAACATGGCGTTAGCGCAACGGAGCCCAGCCATATCTACATAAATATAAAGCAGCAGGATAAAAAACTTGAACTATCGGTAACCAATACCATTATTACCAATCAAAACTCTAACGTTGATGAATATGGCGGCATAGGGCTTAATAATACCAGGCGAAGACTGCATTTACTGTACCCAAGTAAACATAAGCTGGTAATAACCCAACTAAACAAAACCAATGAATATAATGTTCATTTAATGCTTGATCTGTCATGATATTAAATTGCATAGCTGTAGATGATGAGCCACTGGCCCTGGGGCTGGTTTGCGCTTTTATTGAACAAACTCCTTTCTTAAAACTTATTGGCCGATTTTCGAGCGCGGTTGAAGCTTTAAAGATCATTCATCAGCAAAAGATTGATCTTATATTCCTGGACATACAGATGCCAGATCTTAACGGACTGGAACTGGCCCGCATACTCGACCATGGCAATAACTTAAACAGACCCCGTATTATATTCACTACTGCCTACAATCAGTTTGCCCTGGAAGGTTACAAGGTTGATGCGCTGGATTACCTGCTGAAACCATTTAATTACGAAGAATTTTTAAGGGCTGCACATAAAGGAATGGCTTATGCCGAACTGGTGAACAAACCAGCCCCTGCTGCTGCTCCTGTTGCAGAAGGCGATGGCATTGAAAACGATTATTTATTTTTAAAGGTAGAATACCAACTGGTTCGCATTGCACTTAATGATATTGTGTACATAGAATCATTAAAAGACTATGTTAAAGTTTGGTTGCAAGGCAGTGAGAAAGCTATACTCTCGCTTACCAGCCTTAAATCATTAGAAGAAAAATTACCCGCGAAGCGTTTTATGCGCATCCACCGTTCGTATATCGTATCGCTTGAAAAGATTAGCGCAATTACCCGTAATTCTGTACAGATAAACAAACTGAACATAGCTGTAGGCGATCAGTACAAAGATGTCTTTAACCAGTTTGTAAGTAAGTGGAGTTAGGCCAAATGGCCGGATAAAATGAGTGATTATCGCTCTTCGTCTATTCAATCACCCCATTCATCGATACACGTCTTCGTTTAGGTAAGAAATGAACTATTATTGCAGTCTCATATGACAAATATCCTATTTGTTTATAATGATAAGGTTTAGGTTTAAGGCATCCGAACAGCGAGTGTAAGGATGCCTTTATTTTTTAAACCCTTTTATCCTACTGCTTTATTCAACGCTACAATGGCCGTTTTAAAGTCTTCACGGTCTATTAAAAACTGAATATTTACCTTACGCAACGCAAAGCCCGCGCTTTTTATATTGATCTCCTGCTTGGCTAATGCCGCAGCGCTTTTAGCAAGCAATCCCGGCTGATCCATATTGGTGCCCAGCAAACAAACCATCGCTACTTTTTCTACAGTAACTTTTTCAAAGGCTTCTTCCAGATCGGTAATTAATTGTTGATCGAAATCCTGTTCCCATATTACTATGGATATGCTGTTTGCGCTGGTAGCTTTAAACGTATAGCTAATGTTATGTTTAGCAAACAATTGCATGATCTGCAAATCGCTGCCTACGTTACCAACCATTAAAGGGTCGTAAATATCAATCATCAGGAGTTTATCCGTCCCGGTGATCACCTCTACCCTTTTCAACGCCGAGATGTACTCACGGGTAATAAGCGTACCCGGATGCGCCGGCTCAAAAGTGTTTTTTATACGTAAATGGATACCGTTTATCTCCAATGGTTTTGAAGCTTTAGGGTGAATGGCTTCCATACCAACATCAGCCAATTGGTCGGCAATATCATAATTGGTATAGCCCACCGGTTTGCAGCTCTCCAATCCTACCATTGCAGGATCGGCTGTTGACAAGTGATACTCTTTATGGATGATAGCTTCCTGTGGTTTTAGTACTTCAGCAATCTTACTGAAAGTAACCTCAGAGTAACCACGGTCGAACTCACGCATAATACCCTCGGTTCCTTTAGCATATCCGGTAACAATGCAAATGCAATCTTTTAGTTCGATAGTAGAAAATGCTTCCTTTATGCGCTGATCAATTGTAAAAGCACGCTGATCATCAAATCCGCTCAGATCAACCAAACGGGCGTTAATACCTTTATGCTGTAGTATTTGAGTAAGGTTAAAGGCCGAATGTGTTTCGCCTATGGATGCCAGGATTTCACGGGCAGCCTGTAGTATTCCCTCTTTGCTAACATAACCTGATGCCAGTATATTTACCAGGTTTTCCAAATAGGTTTGCGCGCGGGCAACGTGTTTTTCAATAAACGCGTCGGCTACAGCCAGGTCAAGCCCGAGTGTTTCATATTTTGTGTTGATCTCTTTTAATTTAACCACCAGGTCATGCAATGAATCATGAAAATCCTGGTATTTGGCAATGCGGTGATACACGCCCGGCTCACCTGTTTTTTTATTTTCGAGTAAAAGATTGGTCACCCCGGAAAATGCAGATACCACCAAAACACGGTTATATATCTCCTTACCGCTTCTTTCAAACAAGATAATATTATCTATAACTTCATGCAGCGCACTCATTGAAGTGCCGCCTATTTTCTCAACTGTTAACATTAGCAAAAAACATTTTATTAGCGCCGAAGCTATTAAATTTATCTGTTATGTGCCAAATTGATGGTGATTTCTATGCGGAACACGATATACATTTACCACTTTAAAGGCAATCAGCCTTAGAGCAACCGTGATACTATTGCTTGTATTGATAACTTGTTTTTATATATTTATAACAGTAATATTCCAAAAAATAACCTTATGACTTCCTTTAAATATCTTACCTACTTCGTAACAGGTTTATACATCTTTTTTGAATTGGTTTCAATTATTCCACAACTTTCCGGCCCCCAAACTATTACAGTTTATAAGAGAACTTATACCGACTCTGACGCCTATATACAAGGCTATAAAAGAGAACCTTTTTCAGTAGAGATATTTAATATAAAGGTTAAGCCAAATGGTTTTTGGGATCGCATTTTACTAACTGATGAAAATGAGAATTTATTAAGCGATGTGCTAAAGGTTGCAACAGCAATATTGTTCGTTTTCTACATTTATAATCTTCGTTTTGACAACATTTTCTCTAATAAAAGCTTTAACATCATTTGGGTAACCATATTTATTTGTGTATTAAGCTACATGGCATATGATATTGGAGCTGATCACACAAAAGATTTTTTCACTAAGCTGTACACATCAAGCGGAGGAAAAGAATTAACAAAATATGATTTTCAACGCAATTCCAGGATAAGGATTATCGATCACAATTTGTGGATTTACGGTTACTGGATACCATTCGTCATAATTAATTTATATAAAACATTTAATAAACATCATAACGGCAAACCAACAGATAACTGGTTCTAATCATAATAAAATGTTTTATCTACTTTTACATCTTCATTCCACTCATACTATTATCATTCCCATTTTTAAAAATAGCCTCACTATTTAACAGGTAAGCTCCGTTAGTAACTACAATATCCCCTCTGTTTAAACCCAAAATAACAGGCACATAAGTTTGATTACCATTGCCTGCTTTTATCATTCGCGGTGAAAAACTACCATCCGTATTTTTCACCCATACCACGCTGCCATTACCACCGGTTAAAATAGCCGAAGCAGGTACCGCCAAAGCATGATTACCACTATTATTGATGGAGATATAAGCCAGCATGCCCGGCTGAATCAATCCCTGCGGATTGGGAATACTGATCCTTATTAAATTTACTTTGGAAGCCTCAGACAGTTCGGGATTAATAAATTCTACTTTGCCATTTATAACCCGATTACCTAAATCGGGAAAGGAAACACTTACACGGTCATTTTCCTTGTAATTGGCTGTTTCATTTGCATATAACTGAGCTTCAACCCATAAACTATTCAATCCTTGTGTTTTCAGAATCGACATGCCTTCCGTAACATAATCCCCTTCATGAACTGCTATTTCGCTAACTGTACCTGATACTTTACTCAATACAGTTGTTGTAGCAGACACCTTTCCTGAAACTGCCAAAGCCTTTATTTGTGCCGGTGACAAACCCCATAACTGCAATTTATGCTCAGCAGAGCTGATCAACTGCTGGTAATCCACATCCTGGTTATGCAGTTCTTTTTGCTGTTGTTTTGCTAACAGGTATTCCTTTTCCGCTTCCTGCAGGTCTTCGCTATAAATAGAATAAACAGGTTGGCCAATTGATATTTTTTCACCTACAGTACGAACAAATAATTGCTGTATGCGCCCGGCTATTCTCGCGCTCAGTTCCTGCGCGCTGTTTTCATCAGTGGTAACTGTCCCGGTAAGCGTTTTCTCTGTGCCCACATTTTCTTCCCGTACCGTATCTGTTTGGATACCGGCTAACTGTATTTGCGTAGCAGTAAGCGTAATTTTGTTAGTCGCCATATCACTCATACCTGTTAGTTCCACCTTAATCAGCTTCATGCCACAGATTGGGCAATTGCCGGGGTGATCTTCATGTATCTGCGGATGCATGGAACAGGTATAGTAAAACTTGTTTTGAGTTTTAGCCACTGCTACAATTTGTGGCTTTTGCTTACATGCTGCAAAGCCAAGCAACAACAGTAAGGCTAATATCTTTATCTTATTCATTGCCTTTGGTTTTAATAAAGCTTTCGCTATCCGTTAAATATTGGGCGTTTGAGGCGAGGCTATCTGTAGCCGTTAATCCTTTAGTTACCTGTATTTCATCTCCATTAATAACACCTATACCTACCTGCTGCGCATGAAATACAGGCCCATTTTTAAGCCATACAATTTTTGTTCGCCCCAGATCAATTACCGCCGAACGGGGTATCCATAAGCCATTTGTTTGCCCGGTTTGTATGTCGGCCTTTACAAGGCTGTTCACTTTTAGTTCATGATCCATATTATCGACATAGACCCTGATCGTGGTTGTTTTATCACCATCACGTAGGGTTGGTTCAATAAAGTTCACTTTTCCATTGATCTCTTTGCCCGGCATATCAGGGAGCGTGATTGTAACCGGCTGATTTAATTTTAAGGTTGAAATAATCGACCTGTCAACCTTAATAACAGCCCAAAGCATATGCGGATCAACCACATTAAACAGCGTTTGTCCCTGCTGCACATACATGCCTTCTTTAATGGTTAATGGCAAATTGTTGGATAGATCTGATGGTGCTGGTTCAGTTGCTGCTCCTGCCATCTGGCTATGCGGCATATCATGCACATGGCCTTCGTTCGGACTATAAACCGGTAAACTATAATAGGCATTACCTGTTTTTATTACCTGGGTTACTTGCGCCTGTGTCATGCCCAGTAACAATAGTTTTTGTCGCGCGGCATTAACCAATCCTGTTTCCTGCGGGGAGTTTTTGGTAAGATAGATCAGATCCTGCTGGGCAGTAACCATATCCGGACTATAAATATCAAAGATCCGTTGCCCCTTGTGGATCTCCTGAAAAGCATATTTAACATACAGCTTTTCAATCCGCCCCGAAAAACGTGATGCGATATTATTGAAGGTACGTGTATCAAAATCCAGATAACCCAGGGCTGATATTGAAGTTGGAACCTCCTTTTGCTCAGATATAATGGTATTAACCGACGATATTACGGACGAATTAACCGGCTGCAAAACCGTATTTAAACTAGTGCCCGAACCCTCGCTGGCCTGGCCTGATTTTTTAACCAGTGTCATCCCACAAATGGGGCAACTACCCGGGTGATCTTCTAATATCTGCGGGTGCATTGGGCAGGTATATTTAGCATCGGTATTTGTTTTTGCCGATGCAACAGTTGCCTGTTTATGGTTATTACAAGCGCTTATTAGTATAGCAACAACGAAAAGCGCTATCGAAATACCTTTAATACTTTTCATTTTCTTTTTCATAAGCTACTTGTAGAGTTAATATTTCCTGTAAACGGTCTAATGCTTCCATGCGGGCGGTTTGCAGATCCTTAATGCCGTCCAGTACCGATGGCAGGTCGCCGGTATTTTGGTCGTAAGCCAGCAATGCCGTTTTATAGCCGTTTTGTAAGGCCGGTATTATATTATGCTGATAGTTATTGATCTGCCTTTTCTTGCTATTCATATCCGTTCGTAAACCCGCCAGCTGACCTTCAGCCTGGTTAAGCACATCCATTCTTTTCTGCTGCAATTCTTCTACCTCGTAACGGATGCCTTTTAAATTGGCCTTGTACTCCTTTGACGCCCAGGGAACGATGGGGATAGTAACCGAAGCCATTAATATATATTGATTGGCATATCCTCCGTAGCTGATCATGTGCGCAGCCTGTATGCCAAAATCGGGCTTCCGTTTGCTGTATTCCATTTGGGCGTTGAGTTGTTGTAGCTCAATATTGCGGTTGATACCTTTTATATCACTGCGCTGAGCAGCCAATGCAGATGTGTCGGTTATGGCAACTTCATAATTCTGTAAAACGTAATTGGTATCAACTGAAAAAATCGTTTGCTTGTCCTGATTCATCAGCGTGTTAAGCATGATATTTTTCTGACTGATCTCATTATTCAACTGCTCACGGCTGTTATCCAGCTCATATAGTTCGGCCTTGGCTTTATAAATATTGCTTAGCTTTTCCTTACCATAGGTGAGGCGGATGTTGGCATCCTTCAGCATATATTCCAGCAGACTCTGCGTGTTTTGCAGCAAGGCCAATTTCTTTTCCAGCACCATGCGCTCGTAATAATATTGTTTGGCTTGCGCGATGAGCTGGTTTTTCTGATAATTTTTATCTTCCGAAGTTACTTTGGATACCCCCTGCATATAATCCTGCTTTGCTTTAAGCTTTGCAGGGTTGGTAAACATTTGCTCCCCGCTGATCATAAACGAGCCCGCATTCGGACTAAACTGATAGGGCACCATGTATTGCCCCGCGCTGATCTTGGGTGCATCCAAATTTTTTGCACCGGTTGCATAAGCATCCTGCGCGCTGATGCGGGCATCATAAGCCTGTAAGGCCGGATTAGCGATGACACGGGCTATAACGCTATCTAATGACAGGCGTTGCGCACTTACATTTGTTACAAAACCAATACTAATGAGTGCTATATATATAAATTGATATTTCGTTTTCATGTTCTTATTCCTTTACGTCCAATACTTCCAGCTTGCCGTATTTCTTTAGCTCATATTCCTTCACCATTAAAAAAATGAGCGGTGTAACCAGTAAAATATGGGTTGAAGAAGTTAATACCCCGCCAATCATCGGCAGTACTATCGGCAGCATAACATCGCTGCCTGTACCTGTAGACCATAGCACCGGCACCAAGCCAAACAGGGCTACGCACACGGTCATCAGTTTTGGGCGCAGGCGTTTTACAGCGCCGTTCATTACATAAACACGCAGGTCTTCACGGGTAATGGTTTCTTTTGAGTTCCCTTTCAGGGCGACTAACTGCTGCATGGCATCGTTCAAATAGATCACCATTACAATACCAGTTTCCACCGCTATGCCAAACAAAGCGATAAACCCAACCGCTACTGCAACCGATAAATGCACCCCAAAGAAATATACCATGTAAGCCCCGCCGATGAGTGCGAAAGGGATAGATATCAGGCTAAAGAATGCTTCCCTAATAGATTTAAAAGCAAAATACAGGCAGGTGAATATAATGACCAATACAATCGGTAAAATCAGCTTTAAGGTATGCTGCGCGCGGATCAGGTTTTCATACTGGCCGCTCCACTCCACATAATAGCCTTTGGGCAGTGTTTTTACCATAGTGTTTAACCTATCCTGGGCTTCCTTCACTGTGCTGCCCAAATCCCGGTCGCGTACATTGAAGAGTACCGTACCACGCAACAAGGCGTTTTCTGATTGTATCATGGCAGGGCCGTCGCTTATTTTAATATCCGCGACAGATGACAACGGAACAGGCCCATTATTTGGCGTTTGCACCAAGGTTCGTTTGATCTCATCCAGGTTATTGCGGTAATCCTGGGCTAAACGCAGGTTTACGCTGAAGCGCCTGCGGCCCTCAATGGTGGTGGTTAGGTTCATGCCTCCTAAGGCGCTTTCAACTACTTCATTTACATCATCCACACTTAAACCGTAACGGCCAATAGCATCTTTATTCACCTGTATATCCAGGTATTTGCCGCCTGTTATCGGGTCGACATACAGATCCTTCACTCCATTTACACCCTGCAAAGCCTGTTTCATTTGATTGGATAGCGCGTAAATAGTATCCAGGTTCTGTCCATATATCTTCAGCCCCACATCGGTACGGATACCTGTTGAAAGCATATTGATGCGGTTAATAATCGGTTGTGTCCAACCGTTTACTACGCCCGGTATTTGCAATTTGGCATTTAGCTCGTTAACAATATCTTCCTTTTTAAGCCCTTTGCGCCATTCGCTGCGTGGTTTCAGCAGGATGATTGTTTCCACCATGCTGATGGGCGAATTATCGGTAGCCGTATTTGCCCGGCCGGCCTTCCCTAAAACATTGGCTACTTCGGGAACACTTTTAATGATTCTGTCCTGCACCTGCAACAATTGCTTGGCCTCGGAGTTGGAAATATCCGGCAAAGTAACCGGCATAAACAGGATGGTGCCTTCATCCAATGGCGGCATAAACTCGCTGCCTAAACTTAGTAAGAGCGGTATGCTGATGAGCAAGGCAATGATATTAATAACCAACGTTGTTTTGCGCCAGGTAACACACCAGTTAAGTATAGGGCGGTAGATCTTTTCCAGTCCGCGGGTTAGCGGGTTACGATCGTCCGTACGCAGTTTTCCTTTTAAAAAAAAGGAGATTAGTACAGGTGCCAGTGTCACCGCTAAAATGGCATCAATAGCCAGGATGAATGTTTTTGTCCACGCCAGCGGGCCGAATAGTTTGCCCTCCTGCCCTTCCAGCAAAAAAACCGGCAGGAATGAGGCCACAATGATCAGCGTTGAAAAGAACACGCCACGACCAACCTGCTTGCACGATGCTTCTATAATTTTTATTCTTTCTGCTGTGGTCATGATCTTTCTTTTTGTTGGGCGATGGATAAATTGCGGTGCGAGTTTTCAACCATCACAATACCGTTATCAACTATAACCCCAATGGCTAATGCAATTCCGGTTAATGACATAATATTTGAGCTGATACCAAAGGCATTCAACAGTATAAAGCTGGCGGCGATGGTAATAGGGATCTGGATAATGATGCTCAAAGCGCTGCGCCAGCTGAACAGGAACAGGATAACAATGATGGATACCGTTATCATTTCCTCAATCAGCGTATGCTCTACGGAGTTCACCGCGCTTTCAATCAGTTCACTTCGATCGTAGGCTATTTTAAAGGTAACTCCCTGCGGCAAGCCTTTTTGGATATCGTTCATCTTGTCTTTTACGGCATGGATCACTTTATCAGCGTTCTCGCCATAGCGCATTACTACAATTCCGCCTACCGCTTCTCCTTCGCCGTTCTGATCGAAAATACCCAGGCGTTCATCGCCGCCCATTTGCACAGTTCCGATATCTTTTATAGTTACCGGTATGGTATTATTTACGCCAATGGGGATATTCTCTACATCCTGTAAAGATTTGATATAACCCAAGCCGCGCACGATATAACCCGTGCCGTTCATCTCAAACTTGCGGCCGCCTACATCATTGTTATTACTTTTCACCGCCTTTAAAACCTGCGACAAGGGTATATTATAATAATTGAGCTTATGCGGATCAACATTGATCTGGTATTGTTTTTCAAAACCACCGAAAGAGGCCACCTCGCTCACGCCGGGCACGGTTTGCAGGCCAAGCTTCACATACCAATCCTGTATGGCGCGCTGTTCTCCCAAGTCTATCCCTTTGGCATTTAGCGTGTACCACAGGATGTGGCCTACGCCTGTACCATCGGGCCCTAAAGTTGGGGTAATACCTTCGGGTAATAAGCGCTGGGCATAGTTAAGGCGCTCCAATACACGGCTGCGCGCCCAGTATACGTCGGTATTATCCTCAAAAACAATATAAACAAAGCTCATCCCAAACATGGATGTGGCCCTGATGGCTTTTACCTTGGGGATGCCCTGCAGGTTGCTCACCAAAGGGTAAGTCACCTGGTCTTCCATTATCTGCGGACTGCGGCCCTGCCACTCGGTGAAAACGATCACCTGGTTGTCCGACAGGTCGGGTATAGCATCAATGGGGTTTTCCTTAACCGCGTAAGCGCCCCATCCAAACAGGGCAGCCGCGATCAGCAAAACGATATACCTGTTTTTTAACGACAGGGTAATAAGTTGATTAATCATCTTAAAAGTTTTATTAAGTCCGCTCCGCCAATTACCGAGCGGACTTAAATGATTTTACATTTTCATTGTTGCAGGCTTCTTGGTAGGATCAACCTTTACCAGGGTCATGCCGCAATGTGGTTTAGGACATTTGCCGGGTTTATCGCTCAAAACATCATGGTGCATAGGGCAGGTATATTGCAACTTTGCAACTTTTGCTTTTTTAGTTTTAGCGGTATCGGTTACCAAATTTGTTGAATGAGCAGCGAACACGGTTGTACTCGCGAAAAGGATGGCTAAAGCCATTAACGTTACTTTTTTCATGTTTCTTGAAAAATTAAGGAATCGATAAAATAGCATCAGGCCATAAAAAGCCCTATGCTTTGGTTATAAATTAAGATGAATAATTTAACTTGAAGGATAGCCGTTTACAGACCGTAAAGGCTAATGCAGGAAAGTACAGATCAGATTCTGTAGGTACAATTGAGGGTATAAGCGGGTATAATTGAATGCCCGGGCGGGGCATTTCCCTTGTATACTATTTTGGTGTGTAACAGGCTAACAATGGCTTCATTGTTCAGGCTGATAAAAGATGGAACTATAGCGGGTGCAGGATGGCTTAAAGATAACGCGGTGGTGTTAAAGTGGTTGTCGTTTATCTTTAAACTTTGTTTTTCGTGGCGGCAGCAGTTGTTCTTATCAACTTGTTTGCTGGAGTTATCCTCGCCATAAGTTAACGTAACTGAAGCCAGCTTACCACAGCAATAAAAACGGTTGATACCCATACCCACGCAGGATAAAAGATAAAAAGCCGTTAATAAAATGAGTGTGGTACGTTTCATATAATAAATACGAAGATATTGAATTTTTAAATTACAAATAGCTATTTATTTGCCCGCAGGGTTTAAAGTAGCTGTAGTTCTGCCACAATCCAGCATTTTTTTACCTAAATATGGATTTTTAATGGCTGATGTTTCACTTAACCAGGTAGCTTTTTTCATGGGGCAATATTGCTCATAAACCACTGTATTGTTCACTTTTAAACCTTTTATTACCTCGTACAGGTTCTTCGACAGGCTGGTAAAGTGCTCGCGCTGATGGTCAATGGCAGTACTTTCGCTAATGTGCCTGCTATCAAACTGGAGTTTATCTGTATAAGCCATCCATATTTTATGCTGATCGGGGGTTAGCTTGTCCATTGGCACGGCGTTAATGGCTGTAAATAGCTCTTTTGCTTTACTTTGCGCGGCGCTGCTATTGTCGCCAGCCAATGCGTTTTTAACCCCATAATAGGCTGTAAGTACATTATTAATGGCAGTATTTGCAGTTACACCCTGCGCTATTACTGTTGAAAAAGGCATCAATAATAGAAGAATAACAAATATGGATCTGGTAGTTTTCATGCGTTTTAATTATTTAACGGGTATTATTAATTTATAGTCTGTCGAGCGATTTACGGCTCTTAAATTCATTTGTTTTGTACTGGCTGGGCGTTAACCCAGTTATACTTTTAAACTGCGCCGATAAATGCGCACTGCTGCTGTAGCCCATCTGGTAGGCTATCTCATTCAGGTTTAGCTCACCATACTCCAATAGCTCCTTGATCTTTTCTACCTTTTGCCCAATTATAAACCGCTCAATAGTTGTATCCTGCGAATTGGAGAATAGACGGCTCAAATGCGCATAATCCTTCCCTAATTTACCCGCGATCAGATCTGAATAAGAAATCTTAACTTCCGACAGATCTGAATGATGCACCAGTTCGATCACCACATTTTTAATCGCCTCAACCATCTTATCCATCTCCTTGCTGATCAGTTCAAAGCCCGAAACTTTCAGGTTAGCGGCAATAATTTGCAACTGTTCCTCAGTTGGTTCAGGAGTGATCTCCGCCTGGCCAAGTGAAACCAGTTTAACAGTAAAACCCAGGCTTTCCAATTGCTGCCCTACAATCATTTTACAGCGGTCGCACACCATGTTTTTTATATATATCAGCATTAGCAAATGTTTGGCGCAAAATTAGCGCTTATTTCATGCTTTTGCGTCCCCAATAAAAATAGATGACAGAAACAGGTATAAAGAACAGGTTTAGCCAGGTTTGATAGTTCCATTCAAAATGTTCAGCAGTCATTTGCATTCCACTGGCAGACGGTTTTGGTATCCAATGCAAAGCAGCAAATGAATAATCCAAAAACAATGAAGTAGAGAAAATACTAACCACCAGTATCCCTAATAAATACCACATGGTTTTATTGCCATAATATTTGCGAAATACCATCAGCATGGGGATGGTAACCAGGTCAGACAATATGAAAGCGATAACGCCGCCAAAGGATATACCACCTTTCCACAAAACAGCAGCTAATACAATATTACCTACCGAACATACAAAGGCAAAAATGGCTATAAGGATACCAACTATGGCATTCCAGCTTAATACCGCAAAATGTGGTAATGCGCTGTTCCCTGTAAGGAACAAACCTCTCCAAAAAGTATCGGGCACTAAAACCATTAAAATGGCAGCTACAACTAAGCCGATCAAAATATCCTTACCCACCATAGTCACATCCATATAATAATGGCCGCTGGCGGTTTTTAATTTTGCTGATAAGCTTAACTTTTTATCATCATTATTATCCATTTTCATATTATGATGGCAACAAGAGCTTTTAGTTTCCATGTGATGATGCGCATGCGGATCATCTGACATTTTTCCTTCTGATTTCGAGATATTCTCTTTGGCTTCCTCCTTTACTTTTGATGGAAAGAACCTGCTGATGAGGATAGCTGAAATGATAATAAAAAACAATCCGCCAATAACTTCGCCACCAAAAAATGCCCAGCCTAACAGGGATACAATTACGACAAATATTTCGAACACCAAATTAGTGCTGGCCACCATAAAAGCAACCGCGTTTGACCATGTAGAACCTTTAATCATCAGCGTGCGCGCCATTGATGCCGCAGCATAAGAACAGGAAGAAGATATAGCGCCAAAAAGGGTTGAAAGGCCAACTGCAGCTATTGAATCCTTCCCCAAACGTGCTGAAATACTTTCAGTAGATACAAATGCCCTTATTAATGACGATAGTATAAACCCCAGAGCAAGCCCCCAATATATATCCCAAACCATAAAAGCCAGCTCGGTTAAAATTTTTGTCATTACGCTCATATTAATTCATTTATTATAATACAAATTATACCCCGACCCTGCTTTTTAAATTTACAGTTTAACGTATTTAATTTATAGGATTATGATATTATAATAGTTTCATTAGATTTGTTATTTCAGTACCAGTTATAGCTATACAATGATTACTTGCGGGATATGTATTTGAATTTTCTGCTGGGATTTCAATTATGCTCCTGGTAAAATAAGGACATTTAACAAATTTCAACAATGGCTACAAATCAAGGCCGCCGGTCGGCTATACGGAATATGATTGCAGGTACTGCGGCAATAGGCGCATCGGGTGTGCTGTCTTCCTTTGCCGAGCCTGCAAAACACAACGCAATGAATGATAAGCTAAAAGGCAATATAAACCACTCTGTATGCCGATGGTGCTATGCCGATATCCCGCTCGACCAGCTTTGCGCTGCATCCAAAGAAATGGGCATTAAATCCATCGACCTTGTTGGGCCGAAAGAATGGCCTACGCTGCAGCAATACGGCCTTTATTCGGCTATGTGCAATGGCGCTGAAATAAACCTGACTGATGGTTTTAACGATAAGGCCTTCCACGAAACACTGATAAAAAATTATTCGGAAATGATTCCGCTTGTGGCTAAGGCAGGTTATAAAAACCTGATATGTTTTAGTGGCAGCCGCCGTGGCAAGAGCGATGAAACCGGCTGGAACAATTGCGCAGAGGGCTTGAAACAATTAATGCCTTTGGCCGAAAAACACGGTGTAATATTGGTAATGGAACTGCTCAACAGTAAAGTTAACCATAAAGATTACCAATGCGACAGGACCGCGTGGGGCGTTGAACTGGTAAAACGTGTGGGCTCGGACAATTTCAGATTGCTTTATGATATATACCACATGCAGATCGACGAGGGCGATGTGATCCGCACCATTAATGAAAATCATCAATACATCGCGCATTACCATACCGGCGGTGTACCCGGCAGGAACGAGATTGATGAAACCCAGGAACTATACTACCCTGCTGTAATGAAGGCCATTGTTGCCACAGGCTTTAAAGGATATGTCGCCCAGGAGTTCGTTCCTAAACGTGCGGATAAACTGGCATCCTTAAAGCAAGGGGTGCTGATATGTGATGTGTAGGGTTAATATTTATCGACGCTTGCAATTATTACAATCACCGCTTCCATAGTTGACTCACCCGGTCATCGCTCAGCCGCTCGACCCGCCCTCTCTGCCGCAAGCGGCAAAGGGGGCGAAGCTCATTTCATTTATTTATTTTTTCATCCCTCTTTACGCTTTAGCGTAGAGAGGGACGACCAGCGTAGCGAAGTCGGGGTGAGTCAACCTCATCGACATGCTACTGTCTAAAAGCACCTTTTCGCTCTAAAAAAGAACACTTTCCTGCCAATTACCCCACTTCTAATTATTATTTAATTTACATTGTTGATATTTTACCAAATAATATATACTTTTAAATAAAACAGATTAGTAATAAGCATCTTACACTTATATCTGTTATTTACCGTGGCATCACAATCTTAACTATAAACTACCTTATACTATAATTTGCTGTACTGTTTTTTAAAGAATTGAAATTATTTACTGATTTTAAATTGTTTTACCGTGCATCAGTTCGACCTATACCCATTTACTTCATTCGACGGTTTTAAATGCAACTTATGGCGATTAAAAACCGACAGGCCAACACCAAAAGGGCCTGTGTTGCTTGTGCATGGGGCAGGTGTAAAAAGCAATGTATTTAATGCACCTAATGGCAAAAACATACTGGATTCCCTATCCGAAGATGGCTATGATGTCTGGCTCGAAAACTGGCGCGGTAGTATGCTCTGTACCCCAAATGAATGGAACCTGGATTTAGTTGCAGACAATGACCACCCGGCCGCTGTACAGGAAATATGTAGGCTTACTGGTCATGAAACTATAAAGGCTGTTATCCATTGCCAGGGCTCAACAAGTTTTATGATCTCGGTTTTAAAAGGATTGGTGCCGCAGGTTACCACTATTGTAAGTAACGCGGTTTCGCTGCATCCTGTGGTATCGGGTGCATCAGGGTTTAAATTAAGGAGCTTGGTTCCGGTGGTTAAATTGATAACGAGCTATCTCAACCCGCATTGGGGAGATGACGCGCCCGACTTTAAGGCAAAACTATTCCGCTCGCTTGTGAAATTAACACATTGGGAAAATGATACCGATGTAGGCAAGTTTGTAAGTTTCACCTATGGCGTTGGTCACCCGGCTTTGTGGGAACTGGATAATTTATCCGATGAAACTAAAAACTGGATACGGGGAGAGTTTGGTTATGTGCCGATGTCGTTTTTTGATCATATCATCAAATGTATCGCCGCTGGTACGCTGGTATCAGCAGATGGTAAAACCAATTACGCTGCTGATAAACCGGCAACACAGGCCCGCTTCGCATTTTTCGCCGGAAGGCTTAATAAATGCTTTTCCTACGAAAGCCAGGTAAACACTTACAATTATTTCAACTCCTATCGTCCTGATTACCATAAGCTATATGTTTTTGACACGTACAGTCACCTGGATATTTTTATGGGAAAGGATGCATACACCGATATTTTCCCGGCAATGATTTATGAATTAAACAACTAAACCAATTACTATGGGCATACCTCAACGAATTAAAAATTATACCGGGCGCTATGCTTTGGTTGATAATGTACCGTTCACCATGCCGGTAGCTACCGAAAACTCCCCGGCGTTAATGGCAGCTTTTTTATGCGATTATGATAAAGCTAACGCACTACTGCCCGGTAACGAACTGCATGCGGTAAAATACCTGAATGGCAAAGCCATATTTATGGTTACCGTTATCAATTACCTGCACACCAATATTGGCAAGTATATTGAATATAGCATTGCCATAGCCTGTACCCGGGGAGCAAAACCCGCACCGAGGATGTTGCCCGCCGTATTCATGAACTATTACCATACCGGCCAGTATATACTTGAATTGCCCGTGAGTTCTGAAATATCAGTTAAAGGCGGCAAAGGCATCTGGGGAATGCCCAAGCATAAAGCCAATCTCGATTTTATTATCACCGATGATAAAGTATCAGCCCAATATGAACTGGATGGGCATTTTGCTTTCAGGATAGAAATTGATAAACCGGCTAAAAGCAATTTTCCGCTTAATGTGGGCACGGTAAATTACAGTCATTTCCGTAACATGCTGATGGCATCCAACATCTATTTTAAAGCCAAAGCGGGTATAAACCTGGGTAAAAAGGCAAAAGGCAGCTTATTTATTGGCGATCATAAACGTACCGGCTATATGCGCGATCTGGAGATTGAAAGCAAACCACTTTTTACCGCATTTATGCCTAACGCCAACGGGATATTGGACGATCATTTTGAATGTTGGTTTATGACCTATAAAGACAAGCCCGAAAAGGTCACCCCCGAAGGCTTTGCAAGTGTAATTAACCTCGGATTGGGTGAAGACTGGCTACCGGCGCCAAGTATTACCGATTACCAACAATTTAAAATATAAACCCACTCCAATGAAAAAACATATCAGGCTAATTGTGCTCATTATCGGGTTTATCACAACTTTTTCAGGGGTGGTACCCTTAGTTTTCACAGCTTTTGCATTAAAAAATGTGGGTATCGGGAATACGCCTGCCACTGTCCAGCTTTTTGCAACTATCGGCATGTACATGGTTTGTTTTGGCGGTTTAATTATCAACGGCATATACAGCGCTGCTGATAATAATGTGTTGATGTTATGGGCCGGTCTACAAAAATTCGCATCGGCCGCAGCGGTTAGCATAGGCATACTGCACGGCATTTTTAATCATTTGAGCATCGGTATTGCATTAACCGATTTCTTTTCGGGCGTGTTCATTATCTATTATTATAAATGCCTCAAAACCGATGAAACTTATAGCTAATCATTATATCCGGCCAAATAATTAACAGAAATATTGCCAATGGAAATACAATCACCAAACCCAAGTCTTAAGCGTTCTCTTATATTGGCGGGCGGTGGTGTACGGTTGGCTTACCATGCTGGTGTATTGATCGCTTTGGAAGAGGCTGGATTGTATTTTAATCATGTTGATGGCACATCGGGGGGTATTTTTGGCACAGCTATGCTGGCATCGGGCATTAGCCCAAAAGAAACTGCTGTAAGGTGGCGAAATCTGGATCTGAAAGGTTTCATGACCGCCATGCCCTTAAAGGCTTACAGTAATCCAAATGATCTGCCCTCATTAGGAAGCGCGGATGGCATCCGGAAAAAAATATTCCCTTCACTGGGTATCGATGTAAGCAAAATAAACGCGAATACTATTCTGGAATCAACTTTTAACCTATGTAACTTTTCAAATAAAACCATTGAATCTATTACCGGGCAGGATGTTACGGAGGATCATTTGATTGCCGGTATGTCCCTCCCTATTCTTATGCCCGCCATACAGATCAACAACAACTGGTACACCGATGCGGTATGGATAAAGGACTGCAATATGCTGGGTGCGATAAGCAAAGGCGCTGAAGAAATATGGCTGATATGGGCTATAGGAAATACCCGCAAATACCTGGATGGCTCCTTTAATCAATATGTACACATGATTGAAATCAGCTCGAATGGCGGTGTATATAATGAAATTGAATGGTTGAGGAACATTAATGCAGAAAGAGTAAAAAAAGGATTAAAAGCCATTGATCTGCATATTGTTAAACCTGAATATCCGCTGCCATTAGATCCTGATTTCCTGTTCAATAAGATAAATGCGGATACGCTAATTAATATAGGCTACGCTGATACCAAAAAATACTTAGCTACTGATAAAAAATTCGATAGCAGCGAGGAGGTATATAAATCGACAGCTATGACTACCGTTGATGCGAGCCTGCATTTCAGGCAGCAGTTTATGGGTAAACTAATTATTGGCAACAAGGTATGCGAGGTTATTATACAGCTATCATTTTTTATACGGCAAATTGGCGATCAATATATCCTGCAGCAATTTTCATCTGTTTCAATAGATCAGGGTGATTTTATTTCCGGCTATAATAATACTATCCGAGCTGATAACGGAGGAAAACTATCATCCAGCTTTGAATTTTATCGCGACAGCATAAACCAACAGGTAAACATAACCATGCAATTACATGGGGTTATTGATCTGCTGATAGGTATCGATAACAAGACAGCGCTTGTAAGCATCGGCACAAATGAAGTGCCGGGTGATGACTCCCGGTTGAGCCAACCTGCAATAAACCGTATAAAAAATGCATACTACCTGAATGTGAACACCCAGGCAAACTGGTACGGAAAAATAAAGCTAAAACACAAATTATTAATGAAATTATTAAATGGACTATCCTGATAAAAACAATTAATATGAGAAAATTATCAAAATCCATCACTGATCTTAAACCCTTTTATGATGTAGTAATTATAGGCAGCGGCTATGGCGGAAGCATTGCGGCCAGTCGTTTTTCACGCGCAGGACTAAAGGTTTGCCTACTTGAAAAAGGCAAGGAATTTCAACCCGGTGAATACCCGGTTACCTTAATGGAAGCCGAAGCCGAAATGCAATTGAACACTGACATTAGTAAAGCTGATAAAAATGGACTGTATGATATCCATGTGGGGCAAGGAGTTTCCGTTTTTAAAGGTTGCGGCTTAGGTGGCACATCACAGGTTAACGCGGGCGTTGCTATAAAACCCGAGGACCGCGTATTTCTGGATGATAGATGGCCATCGGCTATAAGAAACGATATTGCGAGCCTGCAGGATGGCTATGCTAAAGCCTGGGATATGCTTAAACCGGCAAAATACCCGGCAAACACACCCGGCTACCCCGAGCTGGCTAAAACAAAGGCTATGCAGCTTTCTGCCGAAAAAATGAACCAGTGTTTTTATTATACGGACATTAATGTATCATTTACTACAGGCATTAATCATGTTGGCGTTCAGCAAAATCAATGTGTTAATTGTGGTGATTGCGTTACAGGCTGTAATCATTTCGCCAAGAACACATTAATTATGAATTACTTACCCGATGCGGTAAACAACGGGGCCGAGATATTCTGCAATATTAATGTCGATCATGTGGAGCAGTCGGACGATAAGTGGATAACCTATTTTGATGTTTTTGGTAACGACAGGGATAAATTTAAGGCGCCGTTAATGTTTGTACGATCAGCCAATGTAATAATTGCCGGAGGCGCGCTGGGCAGTACAGAGATTTTGTTACGATCACAACAAAATGGCTTATCAGTTTCATCAAAACTGGGCGATCATTTTACTGGCAATGGGGATGTTTTAGGCTTCGCCTATAACTGTGAAGAACCCATTAATGGCATGGGATTAGGTACACTGTGGAACGACGACAAATACGAACCCGTTGGCCCCTGCATTACCAGTGTAATTGATATGCGTAATCAGCCTGTGCTGGATGATGGGTTTACTTTTGAAGAAGGAAGCGTGCCTGCCCCTATTGTTTCCGCACTTAATCTGGCATTGATGTCGTTATCGGCGACCATTGGTCATAATACCAACGGCACCTTCTCCAACTGGTTACGGGATTGCGGTGAAGAAGCTAAAAGCTTGATCAGCGGGCCGTACAATGGCGCGACCAGCCATACACAAACCTATTTAATTATGACGCATGATGATGGCAGCGGCGTAATGAGTTTAAATAACGGATATTTTTCTATTAATTGGCCCGGCGTTGGCAAAGAGGCTATTTTTCAAAAAGCAAACCAAGCCATGACCGATGCCACCGCTGCTTTAGGAGGCGTTTTTATAAAAGACCTGGTTTGGGAAAAGACATTAGATTATGAGTTAGTTACTGTACACCCCCTCGGCGGCTGTAGCATGGGCGAGGACGCTACGTTGGGCGTAACTAATGATATCGGCAATGTATTCTCGGGCACTGACGGGCAGGTCACATATCCCGGTTTATATGTGCTGGACGGCTCTATAGTTCCGCTGCCATTAGGAACCAATCCGTTGTTCACCATCTCGGCAATTGCCGAACGGGCCTGTAACATCATCATAAAAAATATGGGGCTTGAAACTACGTACGATTTTCCTCCGGTGGTTTCCAATTTAACTACCCCCGCACCCGCCGTTCAGTTTACAGAAACCATGAAAGGTTATTTCAGCATGGGCGAAAAAGAGGACTTTGAAGCTGGTTATGCAGCAGGCGAACAACATTGCTCCCCTATCCTGTTCACGCTGACTATTCAAACCGAAGACATGGACATTTTTGTTGCTGATCCTGAACATACAGGTTATATGAGCGGAACGGTGGTTGCCCCAGCTTTATCAGATAAGCCCTTAACCGTAAGCGATGGCCTGTTTAATCTTTTTGTAAAAGATGCCGACAATCCCGATCACCTGAAAATGAAATATAACATGACGCTTAATACCCATGATGGTAAACAATTCTATTTCTATGGGTATAAAAAGGTTGATGGCAATTCACCATTTGACCTGTGGAATGATACCACGGTACTTTATACAACCATTTATGAAGATGCGACCAAAAACAATGTACTGGGAATGGGCATTTTAAAAATAGCAGCACAGGATTTCGCCACACAAATGACAACCATGAAAACAGTGAATACCAGCAGCATGATGGAAACCATAAAGGCAATGGAGCCGTTCTCCAAGTTCTTTAGCGAGGAACTTATCGATACTTATTTTAAGAAATTCTTTTAATCGTAACTATTAATGGACCAGCAAGATATAAACAAACAGCCCAACCGAACGCAGGATGATTATTTCGATATGACGCATAGTCCGCTGTTGAACCACCTGCGTACCGAAACTAAAAAATCAAAATATGAAACACCTGCTAATAAGATCGGCGATTTCCTTGCCAAAAGGCTTTGGACCTGGTTTTATTATTATTTTTCGAGCAGGTTGGGGCGCAATTATCCATACCCAACTTATACAGGCACGGATAAAGGCATTTACAATATCAAACCCACAGATACGGATACGGTAACCATCGCTATTGCAGCCGATTGGGGTACAGATACTACTGAATCATTTGAGGTAGCAAACAAAATGAAGGAGCATAACCCCGACTATACCATTCATTTGGGTGATACTTATTACGTTGGCGCACCTCATGAGATCGAGCAAAACTTTACTAAACCCGGCTCACCATGGATAAGAGGTCGCAAGGGTAGCTTCGCGCTTTTAGGTAACCATGAAATGTATGCCCGTGGGATTGCCTTTTTCAAAAGACTACTGCCCACTTTAGGTTTAAAAGATGAAACCGGTAATTATGCAGGCCAGAAAGCGGGCTTTTTCTGTCTCGAGAATGAACATTGGCGGATATTGGGTTTAGATACCGGCTATTATTCAATAGGTAAAATTCCGATCATAGAGCTCCTGCCGGGATGTGGGCCGGATTCTCATTTCGATAAAAAATTGATCCAATGGCTTTATGATGATGTGAAACTTAATGATGCTAATGACAAACGGGGATTGCTCATCCTCACACATCAGCAATATGTTACTGCCTTTAAAGATGAAGGCGAATACCTGGTACCGGCAACACAATTAGCCCAACTCATTGGTAAAACCCGCCCTGTGCTATGGATTTGGGGACATGAACATAAATTCTCCGTATATGAAAAGGTACAGGTAAACGATGGCATTACTGCGTATGGAAGATGTATAGGCCATGGCGGGATGCCCATAGAGCTGAATACCTTTGAGCGTAATAGTAACAGTCATGGTAATTCAAAATTGGTAATGGTTGATACAAGGCCACAGCCGGGCACTAATGATTATCCTTTAGGTTATAACGGGTATTGCGTCGCATCATTAAAAAACGAACAATTGGAGATCGATTATTATGATGTGAACGGGAAACTATTTACAGAATCATGGACCGCAGATACCACAACCGGAGAGATTAAAGGATCAATAGATGTACCCGATTCAAGCGGTTTAAAAACTGTGGACAATAAACCATGGATTAATATTGTTAAATAAACACTCATTTTTATTATCCTTCTTAATTTTTATTAATTTAGGTTTTTGTTGACACACCAATAGCCTGGATTATAATGCATAAAGAAGCCATAAAACTTAATAGAAAGTTTGGGTACACCGTATCCATCGCTTTGCTGGTTATTACGGCTTATCATTTACTATTAAAACATAAACAGGATAACGTAATCGGCATAATAGCCGTAATGTTATTGGCAATTACCTTGTTGATACCTTACTGGCTCACTCCTTTACGCTTATGTTGGGACAAGCTTGGCCATGTGCTGGGCATCATAAATACTTATATATTATTAAGTTTATTTTACTGTGTGATACTAACCCCACTGGCCCTTATAATGCGCTTGCTGGGTAAGGATATATTAAAGCTAAAAAGATCAAAAAGCCAAACCAGTTATTGGGAGCCAAGCCCTGCAACTGACGAAAGCAAAATGGAAAACCAATTTTAAACTATAAGAATGGACCTACTGGCAGAATTTTTCCAATTTTTGAAACAGCGCAAACGTTACTGGCTTTGGCCCTTGTGTATGATATTGATATTGCTGGCGGTGTTTTTAGTAGTGGCCCAGGGTTCGGCATTGGCACCTTTTATATACTCCCTTTTTTAAAGGTTTATGTACATTTTAAGTATATCCGCCTATTATCACGACAGCGCGGCCTGTTTGCTTAAAAATGGTAACATACTGGCCGCAGTACAGGAAGAGCGATTTACCCGGATAAAAAATGATGCGGCCTTCCCTACCAACAGTATTAAATATTGTCTTGAATACGAAGGTATCGCCCTAAATCAGGTCGACCATATCGCTTATTATGAAAAACCTTTTTTAAAGTTTGAACGGCTGCTGGAAACCCATATGGCGTTTGCACCTAAAGGCATCAACTCTTTTTTAAAGGCAATGCCCATATGGTTAAAGGAGAAGCTCTTTTTTAAGCGAATGCTTATCAAAAGTCTAAAACTCATTGACGGCAGTTGGGAATATAATGGCACCAATCTGCTTTTTACAACACATCACCAGTCGCATGCAGCTTCTGCGTTTTATCCCTCGCCCTTTGAAGAAGCACTTATTTTAACTGTTGATGGTGTAGGGGAATGGGAAACGGCTTCCGTAAGTATAGGTAAGCAAAATACAGTCAAAAAGATCAGCCATATTAATTTCCCGCATTCGCTGGGGTTACTGTATTCGGCATTTACCTATTATCTCGGGTTTAAGGTTAATTGCGACGAATATAAAGTGATGGGGCTTGCCCCCTATGGCAAACCTGTTTACGCCGATCTGATATTTAAAGAATTAATTGATGTTAAAGCAGATGGCTCATTCCGGCTTAATATGGATTACTTTAATTACGGTGCCGGTTTAACAATGACAGGCAAACGCTTTAACCAGCTTTTTAAAAACCCACCACGCAAGCCGGGCGCTGATATTTCAACTTTCCATATGGATATGGCAAATTCTGTACAGCAAGTTACCGAGCAGGTAATGCTGCGGATAACCACAAGCTTATATCAGCAACATCAAATAGATAATTTGTGCCTTGCAGGTGGTGTCGCATTAAATTGTGTAGCTAATGGCAAAATATTAAAGCAATCCGGCTTTAAAAACATATGGATACAGCCGGCAGCAGGTGATGCTGGCGGAGCATTTGGCGCAGCCCTTGCCGTGCATTATGAATACCTCAATAACGAACGTATAGCTGATAACAAAACCGACCAGATGCACAACGCTCTTTTGGGTCCGGCATATAATTCAGCTGAGATAAAAAATGCAATTGAACAGCATGGCCTTGCATTTGAAGAATTGTCTACAGATGAGTTAAATCAGGAAATTGCCAAAGCATTGGCGGCCGGAAAAGTAATCGGTTATTTTAAGGGCAGGATGGAATTTGGCCCGCGAGCTTTAGGCGCACGCAGTATAATCGCGGATCCACGCAATCCTGAGATGCAGTCAGTGTTGAATATGAAAATTAAGTTCAGGGAGTCGTTCAGGCCCTTCGCCCCTGCTGTTTTGGAAGAATATACCGCTGAATTTTTTGATCTTGATACGCCAAGTCCGTATATGCTTTTAGTTGCCGAAGTAAAGCAGGGAAAACGATTAGATCAACCTACTGATGAGGCAGAGGGTTTTGAAAAATTCAAGCAAATAAGATCAACCATACCGGCGGTTACACATGTTGATTATTCAGCAAGGTTACAAACAGTGAACCGGGAACAGCACCCTGATTTTTATGATTTGATCAATGCCTTTTATAATCTAACCGGGTGCCCCATGGTGATCAATACTTCGTTTAACCGTATGGACGAGCCCATTGTATGCACGCCGGAAGATGCGATTAAATGCTTTATAAATACGGGTATAGATATATTAATTATTGAAAATTATATTGTCCGTAAGTAAGGTCAATAAGCACTGATAATATCCAGGATCAAATCTATCTCCTGTTTTGTTTTTGCAAGTAATTCCTTAATGTCACTTTCTTTAAAATCAGCCAAATATTCAAACTGGTGCGCCAGCTCTGCCAAAACAGGTAACCCGGCAGAAACAGCAGTACCATATAACTTATGACCTGCCGCATTAAGCCCTTTCAGATCTTTATTACTAATATGCTCCGTTAATACAGCCAATGACCCCGATAACTCAACCTTTGTTAAACAGATTATCTCATTGATCGTTTCCTCATCATCACCTACATAGACCCTGATCGTATTACTATCAAAATGCGCTGATGGATCAATTGCAGCAGCAGGCTCATTTGTGGCTGAATTTTGATCAGCAGGCATCCATTTGTTAAACACTTGTGCTAATGTATCCTCCACAATAGGTTTAACCAAAAAATCATCCATACCTGCAGCCAGGCACTTTTCTTTTTCGCCTTTTACATTACCGGCGGTAAGTGCAATGATAGGCACCTGTCTTTTCCCTTGTATAGCCCTTATCGCCCGGGTAGCATCGTAGCCATTCATTTCAGGCATTTGCACATCCATAAAGATCATATCGGGCCAGCGTAATTTGCACTGTTCCAGAGCTTCTATTCCTGTATTAGCCTCGGCAACAACTGCGTTAGGTGCTATCCGTTTCAATATGGTTTTTGCGAGCAGCATGTTTACCGAGTTATCTTCCGCAATTAATATGTTCAGGTTCTCAGTTGCTGGGGTTTGCTCTTTAACTGTCCCACTAAACGCTATATTATTTTCTTTTATATATAACCTTGATAAAGTATGATAAACATCCTGTGTTTTAACAGGCTTTACCAGCCGGTGCTGTACATTCAATTCATCGCAGGCCTTAATTATTTCTCCGTCATCTGATGAGCTATATAGTAATACGGCAGGCACCACTTCTCCACCCGCTGCATCAAATACCTCCCTAATCTTTTTAATTACCTCCAGCCCATCCATATATGGCATATGGTAATCCATAATAATGGCATCAAATTTTTCGCCTTTAGCCAACAGCTGTAAAGCTTCATACCCATTGCTTGCCTCAACTGTACTTATCTGTTTCAGCAAAAGCATTTGCCGCAGAATGATGCGATTGTTTTCATTATCGTCAACAACCAATACTCTTTTAATCAGGTCGATATTTTCCCAATTTATCGGATCACCCTGCTCTGTCTTAAAGTTCAGATCGAAATAAAAGGTACTGCCCTGACCTGGCGCGCTTTGTAATTGCAGCTTACTGTCCATCAGTTCCAGCAACCTGTTTGATATGGTAAGCCCAAGCCCGGTACCACCATATTTTTTTGTTGTGGATGGATCTTCCTGTGAAAAAGCCTGAAATATTTTTGATTGCTGTTCGGGCTTTATACCAATGCCGGTATCCCGCACGGCAAACCGTATGCTGGTATGATCTTCTTGTGTAGATAATACTTCTATCTTTAATTCAATTTCGCCTGTTTCGGTAAATTTGGTAGCATTACCCAATAAATTTATTAGTATCTGTTTAAGCCGCAGCTCATCAGCCCAAATAAACCGGGGCAGATCAGGTGAAATATTCAGCAGCATTTCCAACCCTTTTGCTTGTACCTGGTAGGTAATAATATCCGTTGCCTGGCTCCCTATCTCGTACAGATCACATTTTTCAACATCCAGTTCCAGCTTGCCCGCTTCAATTTTTGAAAAATCAAGGATATCATTAATAATGCTAAGTAAAGCATTTGCAGACTGGTTAACAATATTAAGGTATTGCTGCTGGGTTTCGTTTAAATGGGTTTTTAGTAAAAGATCTGTAAAACCTATCACGCCGTTAAGGGGCGTTCTGATCTCGTGGCTCATGTTGGCCAAAAATTCAGATTTGGCGTTACTGGCTTGCTCGGCTAATAATTTAGCGGTCTTTAATTCTTCGCGATGCTTAACGGATGTGGTGATGTCCTGTGTAGAGATCATCATACCGCCAATGCTTCCATCGTACTGATACCAAGGGCGCATCTCCCATGATATAAACATATCTTCTTCAACGCCATCCAAATGGAATACATCTTCATTGGTCTTTTCCACAGCCCCTTTTAACACCCTGCTATGCCTTGCTTTCCTTTCTTCATCCAGGTTCTGAAATGTATCATAATAGGATTTGCCGATAACATTGCCTTTGATGTGGAAATTTTCCCGCCAAAAGTTACTTACGGCAACATACTTCATATCGTTATCCATCATGGCTACGGCTGCGGGTGCATGTTCAACAAAAGCGCTTAGTCTTGCTTTTTCGGTGATCAATGCCTTTTCGATCTCGTTTTTAGCTGTAACATCTGTAGCTATACTGAGATAGCCGATGGTTTTATTTTTATCATCCCTGATAGGCATTACAACTGAAGAAATAGTAATTTTTGTACCGTCCTTTTTAATAGCGGTCCATTCGCTTTGGTCTGAGCCGTTTAGTTCCGACTTTTCAGCAATTATCCTGAAACCTTTAACTTCGTAACCTAATTCATCTGAAAGTGCTTTCCCCTTAGCAGCTACTTCCTCAGGAGATCTGAATATATCGGTAGTTTGCTTGCCTACCATTTCTTCGGCTGTATAACCCAGTATTTTTTCGGCACCACTGTTAAAAACGGTTATCAAACCTTCTGTATCTGTGGCTACTATGCTTACCTCTCTTGCCGCGTGTAACAGGTCTTTTAAAAATTTACGGGAGGCAGTTACTTCAAGCTCAGTTCTCTTTTTGTCATCAATATCCTGAAAAGTGCCATATATCCTTTTGCATTTGCCTTCTTCAAAATCAGCATTGCCGAGCACCCTTACCCATAACTCTTTACCTTTTCCATTAATGATCTGTAGTTCCAGGTCCCAGGCTGTTCCATTGTTTATTCCATTATTTACGGCTTCCTGAATTTTATCCCTGTTTTCACCCTCTTTATAAAATTCAATACCTGTAGCCATTTCAGGTTTAAAATCAGGTTCAACACCATGAATAGACTTGGTTTCCGATGTCCAGTAAACTTTTCTGCTCTCCATATTCACTTCCCAGCCACCTACACGGGCAACCTTATTGGTTTGCTCCAGCATGGCTTTGGTACGTTCCAGGTCTATTTGCAGGTTATAGCGGTCGGTAACATCTATCCCGTTTCCTATTATATAATCCTGACCATCGGGCCCAACTTCCAGAATATTATTATACATCCATACCCTGTGCGAGCCATCCCGGTGCAGGGTTGCCATTTGCCCGCTTGCCTTTCCGGTTTCTTTGATCTTCTCCAGGTAAGCTTTAATAAAAGTATGGCGGGATTCAGGCACAATATCGTACAAACTCATATGCAGCATTTCTTCAATACTATAACCCAGCACATATACGCTGGCATTGTTAACCGATATAAAATTCCCTTCCAGGTCATGCGTGCACATAAACCCCTGCGAGTTTTCAAAAAACGCTCTTAATTTTCGTTCATTTACCGCCAACTGCTGTTCTTTCTCTCTCTCCTCAGTTATATCCCTGCCTATACCAAAAATATTACCGGTAATGGATTCGGGCGTACCCATCCATTGTATAGTACGATACTCACCATTCTTGGTTAACAAGCGCTGTAAAAACGTAGTATCCTGTACTCCAGAGCCTACCTTCCTTAATTCAGTCCGTGTAATCTCATGATCATCAGGATGAACAAACTCATAGCACGATGTATTTAAGATATATTCCTCATTCCAACCCAATATTTTCGAAAAAGCCGAATTGATCTTTTTAAAGTAGCCATCAGTTCCTACTATACAGATCAGGTCGTTCGAAAACTGGAATAGCTTTTCAAAATACCTGAACTCCTCTTTTTGCCTGCGCTCGGTGATAAGCGCCATCACCTCATCTGCTAATATTTTAAGGGCTCGTTGTTGTTTTGGGCTTAACACCCTTGGTTTGCTATCTATAACACACAAGGTGCCTAATGCATAGCCATTAGGGTCGATCAATGGCTGTCCTGAATAGAAACGGATATTAGGATCTCCTGTTACCAGCGCATTTTCTTTAAAGCGCTCATCTAACATAGCATCTTCTACATCGAACCTTTCAGTGCCCATAATAGCATATTGACAAAAGGCCAAATCGCGCGACGTTTCATTTACTTTTAACCCAACCTTTGATTTAAACCACTGTCGCTTTTCATCAACAAGAGAAACAAGTGATATAGGCACATCGCAAATCAGCGATGCCAGCTCGGTTATACGGTCATATTCGTCCTCGCTAAGTGAATTTAAAATCCCATAGTTTTCCAGCGCCAGAAGGCGTTCTTTTTCATTAACCGGGACAGGATACTTACTCAATTTAGTTTGAACTTTGATATCAAATTTAATGTAAATTAAACAGATGAGCAATTAAACTACCGTTGTATTAAGCGGTATATCTATTCCAAACTAAAAAAATAAATGAAAAACTTTTTGGGTGAAAATATTAAGTACCTCCATTAGTATCAGGATGATAACTATCAGCTCAAGCCGATAACTGTTCCTGTATTGCAACAGATCCCTGAAAAGCTCATAGTTATCCCTTATAATATTTAACCCCTCTTGTATGTTCCGGAATCTTTCTTTAAGGTCGAAGGTGCGCTTCAGGTCGTTATGAATTTTATTCAGGTTCTCATCCTCCCATGTTTCGGGCGGCGAATCAAATATATAAAGGTTTTCGGCAATGCGGTTTTTTAACAAGAGTGTTCGCCCGATGTATTTTTTAAGGTTGGTGCCTGATATGTTTAAACGCCCATTTGTTTCCAGTTGCTGTGTGTGAAGGTTGGTTTCTTCCATAAGTTTGGTGGTTTGCTCATGGTAATAATCCAGCGCTACGGATTGGGAAACATTGAGCATAATTAAACGCAACACTTCAATGTCGTGCCCGATGATCTCTATCGAGTTAAACCCTATCTTATTTCTGCCCGCATTGGTCAATATCTTAAACTCCTCTTCCAGGCTCTGCTCAAATTTATTTCTGCAGTAAGGCGATATCAGCTGTAAAAACTCTGAGATCTTAACCGCGTCATAATTTAAGAAACAAACAACGCCATATTTAAACACATAAATGTATTGCCCCTCACCTGTAATGTAAAACAACTCATCCGTATCACTAAAATATAATTCCGATTTAAAAGCAGGCTTCAGTAATCTTATATCAATACTATCGGCTACCTGGTATGATAAAACTTGTTGTAACATTTTATTAGGTTGTAAAGTGCCCGCATTTTACTGCAATATCAATTGCAATAATAAAAAAGCGGTATTAGTATAAAGTTACGAAACCTATCTGTTACAATGTGGATGCTACAAGATTTAAAGTATGATCCTGCTATTCAAACACTACCGTTTTGTTTTTGTAAACAAATACCCTGTCTTCAAACACAAGTTTCAGCGCTTTGGCTAATACGGAGGTCTCAATTTCCTTGCCCGCCTGCACCATATCTGCCGCGGTAAAGGAATGGTTTACCGGGATGATCTGTTGCGCGATGATAGGTCCCTCGTCCAGTTCATCTGAAACAAAATGCGCCGTTGCCCCTATCAGTTTAACACCACGCTCAAAGGCCTGCCTGTATGGGTTTGAACCTATAAACGCAGGCAAAAACGAATGATGTATATTAATGATCCGCATGGAGAACTTAGCAACTATTGCGGGTGATAGTATGCGCATGAATTTTGCCAGCACGATATAGTCCGGGTTATATTGCTCAATGATCTCAGCCACCTTTTCTTCAAATTCGGGCTTACTTATATTTTCGTGCGAAACGGTGTAGTATGGCATATCAAAACGCTCGCATATACCCTGTAATACAGCATGGTTGCCTATCACACATTGCACGGTAGCGCCAAATGTGCCGAAATAATTACGGATCAATATATCGGCAAGGCAATGATATTCTTTACTTACCATAACCACCACCTTTTTGCTGGGTTTAGGGTTTATGGATACGATTGCACCGGCCGGTAATACTTCTTTAATATAATTTTCAAGCAACAGTTCATCTTTGCCATCATCAATATTAAGGCGCATAAAAAACAGGTTCTCTACTTTATCCACATGCTCACGCATGGAAATAATATTAAGCTGATGTTTCGCTAATATTGCCGATATGGATGCAACCAGGCCAACCTGGTCTTTACATTGAATAACTATTATCATGTTAATGAATAAGAAAGCTGTAAATATATAAACTGCTATTTATTAAAACGATGCATTTGGCTGTTCAATTTTTAGCTGATAGTTCAGAAATATTAGCATAAAAAAGGGCAGCTATTTTACTAACTGCCCTTCATGATAATACACATCGATTATTTAACTCATTATTTTTTATCTACAACTAAAAACACTACACCCCTTGCCGGTACAGTAACTTTTATGCCGCCGCTGGTGCTTGTTGACGATGCAGCCAGTGACGCATAAGTACTTGGGCCACCATAATCAATTGATGGGCCGGTACCATTAACTAATACCTTGCCGGAGAAATCGCCATTATCGGTACCACCGTGCAGCGTGTAATAATAGTAGTTGCTGCCTGTGTAATAGTTTTTAAAGCTCACGTTTACAGTCGCGTCGCTTTCGCCGGTATTTACTACCACTACTCCCGCCTGCCCTGAGCTGAAAGATGAGGCATAACTAACTATACTTGAACTGCCAGTAACCGATGAACTGATCATCCTATCGCCAAAGAATTTTTGAAAATAGTACATGTAGTAAAATGCCGGGCGTGGCGTAAAATCAGTAACATTTGGCTGCCCGTAGCTGAACAGACCCTGGTCATCACCCGGAGATGTGGTACTCCAGGCGTTTGCCAAGTCCCACCGACTTGCCTCGCCATACTGGTCTTTAATTGTTTCACCCAAAACCATTACCGCGTGTACACCGGCAACATTTGATATTTGCTGCTGCGATCCGGTCGAAAAAATGTTCCATTCCGTTAAAGCTATTGGTTTTTGCGTTACCCCGGCAGTTTGTATGGAGGCCTTCACATAATTCATTAACGTAAAGGATGAAGTTGCCGCTGTATTAAAAATAGTTGACGCGGTTGAGTTTTCATTATAGTTTGTATAATAATTATGCACAATAAAAAAATCAGCCGAGTTACTAATCGCGCCAAGTACTCCGGCGTTCCAGTTGCTTACGCCCTGTCCATTATTCGCATCGGCAGTTTCGTGTAATACCGCTCCTATTTGTATGGTTGCACCTATCTGGGCCGCAGCATTACGCATCGAGTCTGCAAAAACTAAAAATTGCTGCCCATATAATGCTCCTGTAAGTATGGCTGGCTGGCCATCCTGATTTTTGGTTACATCAATACGGTAGCATGCTTCCCAGTTGCCATAGCACTCGTTGCCAATTTCCCAAAACTTGGTACGGCCTTTATCATACCTAACCCATTGCGCTGCCAAATGCGCGGCAGTTTGTACAGGGGTTGGCCCGGTACCATAACGTGCATAAGCATAGTTAACGGTAATTATACCGGTGCTTTTTGTTTTTTGTAACAAGCTGTAATAATTATCCAAACTGAGTGACCAGCTATCGGTAACCTGTCCGCTCCAATATCCGGTATTGGTACTAACTGTTCCATCTGCATTTAACAGTTGTGCGGGAACATCCGCAGGGTGGCCACCTGATGGTGAGTTCCAAAAGTAAACATCAGATAAGCTTCCACCGGGAGCCCTTATAATATTTGGCGAAAGATTGGTTAGATCGGTAACTACCCCCGCGCTTGTATATTGCCCGGTAAAGGGATTAATATTATTACCAAACATATATTTTGAAACCTTTGATACCACCTGGGCATAATCGGCCGACACTGTGATGGATGTTGTTGCCGATGGCTTGGCCGCTGCCTGTGTTGATGGCGCAGTAAAAGTTCTGGCCTGCCAATCGTTCAGAAAAAAGCCCTGTGTTGCTGCAACTGACGGATCGGTAGGCGTTGTAATAGGCCCTGTTGCCCCGCCATTGCCCTGATCGGTTGTTGTGGTAGTAGTTGTTGTTGTCCCTGTATTATTGCTCTTTTTGCATGCTATTGTCGTCATCAACACAATAAACATTGCCGCACTAATTATCCTCATCGTCATCTGCGTATATTTTGTTCTTTTTAAAAAAAAAGCCACCACCGAAACCCGCGATGGTGGCCATATTTACCCATTAACTATCTTTATTATTTAAGCTCAACTAATCCAACGTCATCCAGGTTAAACTGTGAAGGATTCCCACTGAATTCCTGGAAAACCAAATTATTGATACTTGAAGGCAAAGGGTTGGCAGAATCAACAAAATTCTGAACAGGAATAATATAATCAACCCATTTACCTTCAGAAAGTGTAAGCTGGACTGTCACATTAGAATTATAGTTCAGGTTAAGACGTATATTTTTACCGTTGGTTCCCTTTCCGCCATATATGGAAAACTTAATAGCGGTGTTTGCATCAACACTATTTCCGGTGCCCGCATTTATTACAAAACCATTGTAACCGCCGCTAAAAGTATAACTTATGGATGCGGTACCCCTTCTTACCGTTTTTGTATCTATAGTATAAGGAGTTCCGTCCCAACCACCTTGAATATCCCAGCTATTTTCAGCTGCATCTTCAAAAATCGCTGTCTTGAAGCCAAAAATACCATTTGCCTGGTGCACTGCGGTTCCGGTTGTTAACTCACTTGTTCCGGAAGTAAGTAAAGGCCCTGTTCCAACACCACCACCTTTTGTTGCAGCCGTAGTTACTAAAATCGGGCCATAGGTAACTCCTGTAGGAACCTCAACAGTTATCACGGTAGGTGTGTTTGTAAGCACCTTACCAGGCACGGTACCGAAAGAAACTCCTGTAAGGCCATTGAACGTTGTACCGGTAATAGTGATAATATCGCCCGGGTTGCCTGCTAACTGATCAACTGAAGTTATACCCGGTACAGGTTGTTCAATTACAAAAGGCGTACTTACTTTACCATAGTCGGTGACAACGGTAAGCAAATTATTTGTGCTGCTGCTGCTGTAAGGCACAGTGGAGGGCACCGAAAACTGCAAAGTTGTATTTGAAACGTAAGCCACATTAAAATAAACAGGTACACCATTAAGATACACAGCTTTTGCGGTACTTAGGTTGTTGCCTATTATGGCATATAAGGTACCTATTTTACCATCGGTTGTTGTTGAATCAAAAGCCGTAACGGTTTGTGATGTTTGGGTGCTTTGGAATACGGTGCGTATCCTTGTAATTGTAGGAGCGGCATGATCGCCATCCTTTTTACAGGCGCTTATGCTGCATATCACAAACAATGAAAATATGCAGTAAAAAAATATCGGTTTTAAATTTTTCATAGCTGTAATTATTTGAATGTATATGCTACAGGTGGTTGTAATAATTTAGGATCACTTGTGGTTTCACCAATCGGGATTGGAAGCAAAAAGTCGGTACTTTTTGGCGTAACGGCTGTGTGGTATACCGTTTTGCGGTCACTGGCATAAGTACCTCTTTCCTGCTGGCTTATCATTTGAGTTGCCAGTGGATGAGAGTTAGTTAATATACCGTTCCATCCGTCCAGGCGGCAAAGGTCAAACCAGTAATCGTTCTCTATAGCAAACTCATGCCTTCTTTCAGATATGATATCATCCTTTATTATAGTTGTAGGCACTGTATTGTTATATGTGGCATCATAATTAGGGTTAGGGACAAGGTGATTACGATTTATCACGGTTAATGATGCTAAGTTTGCCCGTTTCCTGATGGCGTTAATATAAATTAAGGCTTGAGGATCCGACGAAGTACTGTTAGCACCCACAATAGCTTCAGCCGCAATTAAATAAACTTCGGCATAACGCATTAAATAAGTGTTATTAGCTGCCGATTGCGCGGCACCAAGACCGCCGTTATCAGCAGGTGTACCAACTACATACTTTTTAACACCTGCATCCCCACCCTGCGCATTAACATTTGCAGGCACTGTATAACCGCCTGTTGCCGCGTCAAGTTCTGGATAGAAATCGCCCGCTTGCATAATGGTAGCATGCAGCCTCAGATCGCCCGCTTCATAAGAATTTTGCAAGTCGATAGTGGGACCCAAAACTGCATATCCGTCACCTGTACCTGTAATAGTACTACTGATAGCTAAAGAAGCTTGCTGAGGGTTTCCATGGCCATATGCAGCGCCGCCTGCCCATTGCAACTGGCAAATGCTTTCTTCGTTATTATTATTTGCGGTTTTAAACAGGTCGTTATAGGTTTTATTAGGAATATCTATACCGTATAATTTAAATTCGCCGCTGTTGATCACTTTCTGTGCTTCCTTAAGCGCGTCAGGATAATCCTGCATATACAGATATAATTTCGCGAGCATTGCTGAAGCTGAACCACTGGATACGTGACCCTGTGTGATAGATCCCGTTCTGATCATAGCTGTGCAATTGGCTTCGGCAAATTTCATATCGTTCACCATAAAGGTGTAGATATCCTGTATCCGGTTGGTATTTACCTGGAAATTGGTTAAAAAGTTGCTGCCATTTTCAATAATAGGCACCGGCCCCCATAATCTTACAATATGGAAATAAGCCATGGCGCGCATAAAATGAGCCTCGCCCAAAGCATTGTTTTCCACAGCTGGTGTTACTGCTGAGCCTACCTTGGTGGGCAATATATTGATAAGCGCGTTAGCCTGCTCTACAACAGTCCATAATGAAACCCAGGCAGCATCATTTTGCGCGTTAAGGTTTGTAACGGCCCCATTAAGGTTCCCAAAGTCACTTACATCTGATGAATAACTACGGCCGTTACCGCCTGTCATTTCACATACTGCCCAACCAGGTTTTGACACATAGTTAAACCAAACCGAATTGTAAAGGTTAAGCGTGCTTGATGCTACCTGCGCGTCTGTTTTATAAAAATCATCAATTGTTATCGCATTTTCGGGCGGGCGATTAAAGAAATCCTTTTTACAGCCTGTGACAGCAAAAATGCTCATCACCGCGGCACCGATTAAATATTTTATATTTGTTTTCATGTCAAAATTTCTTTTTTATGTTAAAATTCTGCGTTTACTCCAAAAGTGATCACTCTTGGTGAAGGGTATCTTCCCAAATCTACATTGCTTAAAAACACGTTTTGATTTTGCTGGCCAACTTCAGGATCAAGCCCTTTATAACCTGTTATTACAAACACGTTTTGCGCGCTGCAATACACTTTTAAGCGGCTAAGTGCTATATATTTAGCCCATTGCGACGGTAAGCTGTATCCTAAACGCACATTTTGAAGCCTTAAAAAAGACGCACTTTGCAAAAACCTGGTAGACATGTTAAGGTTTGGATTAACACCTCCCTTTGGCGCAGGAATATCTGAATTAGGGTTAGAAGGAGTCCAGAAATTTGAAGCTGCGGCAAGTTGATTCGTATATAACCCATTCAGGCCTTCAAGGCTATAATCTAAATAGTTAAGCACTTTACCGCCATACGATCCGTAAAAGAACACCGACAGATCAAAAGCTTTATAGCTGAAGTTATTGGTAAAGCTGTAAGTAAAGTTTGGGTTAGGGTTACCAATAGGCCCCATATCGCTGGCATCGATCTTACCATCATGATTGATATCGACATACTGAATATCGCCCAAAGATGTAGAACCAATAGTACCAGGGGTAGTACTTGTAGGTTGCCCAAATTGTACAGGCGCGGATTGCAGCTGAGCGGCAGTTTTAAATATACCCTTTACTGTATAACCATAAAATTCACCTATAGGGCCGCCAACCTGGGTTTGTGTAACCGGGATGGTTAAAAATCCTGAAGTAACACTCGCGTTAATTACACTATTGTTGTAAGTAGAGATTACTTTATTTACATAATGTGTAAAGGTTACTGAAGTGCTCCAGTTAAAATCCTTTGAAACGATGTTTTTTGAAGTAATGCTAAACTCAATACCTTTGTTATTAACCTCGCCACCATTTACATATGGAGGGTTTATACCGCCAAGATAATTTGCGTCACCGGTTAAGAATTGTGGCAAAGGAGCCTGGAAAAGGAAGTTCTTCGAGGTTTTATTATACCAGTCGACAGACGCGTCAACCCTGTTGAACAGACTAAAATCCAAACCTACATCCGTTTGTATAGATGTTTGCCAGGTAAGGTTAGGATTAGGATATTTATCAATATTAAAACCGGTACCTAAACCTGTAATGGTAGGATTAAGTGCTGCGCCGTACTGATAGCCCGGTACATTCTGGTTTCCTACTTCACCATAGCCAATTCTGAATTTAACATTATCAGCGATCTTTTTTAGGCCTGCAAAAAATGATTCATTTGAAACTGTCCATCCGAGAGCTGCAGATGGGAAATAACCCGTTTGATGGCCTTGTGCAAAATTTGAGGACCTGTCTGACCGGATCGTAGCAGTTAAGCTATACCTGTTATCATAACCATAAATAGCACGGGCATAAAAGGACTCAAGCGTACTGGAGGACTTGTTTTCACCAATTGTAGGTATTTTAGCGCCGCCGAGGTTAAGCGTTGGCAAATCATTGGTTAAAAATGTATTTGTACCGGCATTTATACTGTTGTACATACCTTCATTCAATTCATAACCTGCGGTTCCGGTTATGCTGTGTTTTTTGGCGAAAGTGTGATTGTAAGTAAAATATTCTTTCCAGTTCCAACCTAAAGCCTGATCCCAATATTCACTTAAACTAGCTATGGGGTTACCATATATAATCGTTGGGTCAGTAGGCGATGTTACTGTGTAGGATGGGAAAAATAACTTGCTGGTTGCAGCATTATCATAACCACCAATCTCTGATCTCAATGTCAGATCTCTAAAAAAACGTATATCAGCATAAAAATTTGCATTTACACTGTTACGCACCAGGTTATTAGTATTCAACATCGCCAGGGCAACAGGGCTTATAAAAGTGCCGCTACCATATGATGCAGGAGCAACGGTATAGCTGCCATCAGGGTTGGTGGCTGCCTGATCAGGAGCATTTAATAGCGCCTGGTAAACAATACCGCCGTTATCACTCGCACCCATATTTTGGTCGGTACGGTTTAACGTCATGCTTGCACCTAATTTAAACCAATCTTTCAACTTTCCTTCAACATTGGTACGGAAAGAGTAGCGTTTAAAGTTTGATCCTATAATAGTACCATCCTGTTTAAGGAAACCACCGGATATATAGTAATTCATATTATCGTTACCGCCGGTGAGAGAAAGGTTATTATTTTGCATTGGCGCGGTTTTAAATACCGCTTTCTGCCAGTTAGTACCCGGGCCAAGTAAGCTGGGGTCTGCAAATTCCCCCCTGCGGCCTACGCCGGTAACATCTGCAATTACATTTTCTATATTGGCATATTGCGGCAGGTTCATCATGTCCAGAAAATGGCCCTGTTGCTGAAATCCGTAGTAACCATCATAATTTAAATGCGCGGTACCATTCTTGCCTTTTTTGGTAGTAATAATAACTACACCGTTTGACCCACGGCTACCATATATAGCTGTAGCCGAAGCATCTTTCAATATATCGATAGATGCGATATCGTTGGGGTTAATATAGCTTAGCGGGCTAACTGTATTTTCACCATTATTTTGGTTTTGAGTGGTATAGGCAGCACCATCAATATATACCCCATCAACCACGTATAAAGGTTCATTTGAGCCTGTGAGTGATGTTATACCCCTAATGTGCACCGAGGCTGAACTACCAGGAGCTCCTGTACCGTTGGTAACGGTAACACCTGCGGCCTTACCCTGTATCAGCTGGTCAACACTTGTTTGTGGTATATCAACAATGTCCTTCGCGGTAACTGATGATACTGCACCATTTACATCACCCCTTTTTTGCTGGCCGTAACCAATAACAACAACATCATTTAAATTTTGAGTTGTTTCCTTTAGTATAATGTTTAGCTGGGTACTTTTATTTACAGATGCTTCCTGCGGGGCAAAACCTACATAGGTGAAAACCAGTATAGCATTTTCATTAGCCACTATGATCTTAAAACTTCCATGAGCATCACTGGTAACAAAATTCTGGGTGCCTTTTTCTCTGATAGTTACTCCTGCCAGTGGTATATTCCCATCATCCGTTATTTTACCTGCAACAGCTACAGCAACAGGCTGTTCGTTTGTAGCGCTTACCTTTTTTGTTATTAAAATGGTTTTATTATCAAGCACATAAGTTAATGCCTGATCGGTAAAACACTCATCCAGCGCTTGTTTTAGCGAGGCGTCTTTAAGATCAAGACTTACTCTTTTTGCTGATTTTAAGTCATCAGCGTTATACAAAAAATCGTAATTAGTTTGTTTGTGTATTTTTTCAAACACTTCTTTCAAAGAAGCATTATTAACGCGTAAAACTACCTTTTGAGCATAGGTTGAGGCGAAGCCCTGCAAAAAAGTGGTCATTATTAAAATTAGCGTTATCTTCATGACAAGCAGAGTTTTATAGATACAGCTACGAGGCTTGCTGCATATAAATTCAGTAAAATTTTTATACATTTGAATTTAGATTAATAATTATTGATTGTTTCGACTACAATTGATTAACGATCTGAATGCCAGACATTGGCGTAGGCCAGGGGCGGTGCGAACGCTCCTGGTTTTATTTTTTCAGAAAAGAAGAGTTTGAGTATAGTTACTTCATTACTATCACCCTCCTTCCCTCAATTTCAAAGTGAACTTTTCCCAGTTTTTCCAGATAGTGCAGCAGATCAGTCAGACTTTTTGAACGATCGTAAACACCGCCAAACTGCTGATCTTTTATATTGTCTTTATATTCCACTTCAACATCGTACCAGCGTGAAACTCTTTTCATAATATCGGTTATATTTTCATCATTAAAGCTGAAATAACCGTTTTTCCAGGCCATAACCTGCTCAATATCAGCAGGCATAATATGGATATCATTATTACCATCGGGCACAACAGCCTGCTGGCCGGGTTTTAATAATGACATTGAATTATTTTTAGTTACCTGTACCGATCCTTCTAATAATGTAGCAGTTATATCATCATCATTATTATAAGCTGCTATGTTAAAGTGCGTACCTAATACCCTCACCTGCACATTATTCATGCTTACATAAAATGGCTTATCCTTATTTTTTGCAACCTCAAAATAAGCCTCGCCGGTTAGCTTAACACGGCGTTCGTTACCGGTAAAAGCAACCGGGTAACTTATTGAAGAGGCTGAGTTTAGCCAAACCTTGGTACCATCGGATAATACAACCTGGTACTGGCCGCCTCTGGGGGTTGTTAAGGTGTTTATAGCATTTTCATCAACTGGTACTGTGCCATCGCCCGGAGTATTCTTATAAACGATTTGGGCATTTTGTATTTTACGAACATTTGATACACCTAAACTTGCAAGCACACCATTTGCCGCATTATTAAGTACTATAACTTTATTGTTGGATAAGGTTAATGTAGCCCTGTTGCCTCCCGGCACTATAATGGGTTTATTAAAGTTATTTGCCAGCCTGTTATTGCCTGTGTGGGTAGTATTATGGGTTGCAAATAAAGCAACGGAAATGCAAACCAAAAGTATGGCAGCAACGCTGAACCATTGCTTTTTAAAGAACCTGATAATAGCAGATTGTTGTTTATACTCAGGTTGAGGGATATGAAATCTCTTATCGGATTGTATGCGTTTAAATACCTGATCTGCAGCTATATCAACAAATACAGGGCCGGTATTAACGTTAAACTGGTGGTGGTCTAATATTTCACTAACTTTTTCAGGATTAGCATCTATATATTTAATCAACTCTACACAATCCTCAGGATCTATTGAGTTATTAAAATACTGATACAGTAAACGCTTAAGTTTATGCTCATCCATGGTTATTCAGTGTTTATAATTGGCCCCCTTTGAAGGGCTGGTTATATATAGAACACGAAACCTATGGAATAGGACTAGTGGAATTATAAATTATTTTGAAAATAATATTATTATAATAGAAATAAGATAGGAGAAGTTAAGATTAGCCTTTATAGTTTTAAGCGCCTGTACCATATGATTTTTTACAGTATTGGGCGATATGCTTAATTGATCGGCGATCTCTTTGTGTGACAGACCTTCAATCCGGCTTAACTTGTATATGAGTTGTTGCTGTCTTGGTAGTTTATTGATCAATTTTTCGGTGATCTGTTTCAGGTCATTTGCATATATATTTTCCTCAATGGAGTTATATACTTCTTCAATATTTGAGAGCAGTTTATCGGTAAGGCTGGTTGACCGGGAAATCTCCCTTATCATATTTAACGACAGCCTTTTAGAGATAAGCGACAGGTATGACCATATATCGCCTTCTGCATCAAGCGATTCGCGGTTAAGCCATAGCTTAATAAAAGTTTCCTGTACAATTTCTTCGCTCCATACTTTATCCTTTAAGTAATGGAAGGCAAGCCTGTAAATTTTTTGAGCATACTGATCATATATTTTTTTGAACGCATCCTCACCACCCAAAATTAACTTTTGAATTTGATTATCATCCACTACAGCCTTTTCTGTATCAAAAGGTATAACTCTCATCATACACAATCATCTATTATATGTACAGTATCAATACGTTTTATTAAATTAAATAAGTCAGCACCTAATCGTTTTTTATATTCAACGGTTAGGTACCATATCCGCAGGAATACAATTCCCCCGGGACATTTGAACTCTCTAATTTTTTATTAAATAGGTTTTGCTGCCGTTTTTGAAAACGCAGTATAATTGTTACATAAAATTATAGCTATTACCGGTTAAACAATAGCAAATATGTTCAGTTTTTTAGCAAATATGTTAAATGTCATAGCTATATTCTATCTGCAAAAAATGTAAAGAAACTGATTGTTAAAGATATATAAAGCCATTTAATATTACCTACAAGTATTATAAATATTTATAATACTTTATCTCATCTATATAAAGCTGCTTTGTTTAAGCCAGTTATTTCGGAAGCCAATTAATATATATTTTCATTAAAATTTAAAAAAAATAATTTTAACGTATTGATAATTAATTTTTTACAGTTAATTTTATATCAATTATTAACCAATATTAAAACCAACCTTATGCTGCGAAAACTATTACATTTTTCCGGAGATAAGATTTCTTATCTCCAGATCATAGGATTCAGCGTGATCCTGATCGGTTTACTTTATATGTTTTGCGTACAATTATTCAGCACTATAACCGGAGGAGGTATCGCAATCGTGTTCTTCACCATAATGCTCGGCTTTGCATTTGCTTTTCCTGAGCTGTTGCGCGATTCTACTAAAGGATTAAGCACTATGCGCATTGTAGTTTTTATGATGATAAATGTTATTTGCATGCTGTTGTTAAAAATTGGCTGGGAACAGCATGATTTAAAGGCCATAGGCCTTGACGAATACTGGATGGGTGTTATAGCCTTTACATTTGGTGCAAAAGCTACACAGTCGTACTTTGAAAGCAAACTGGCGGTAGCATCCTCAACCCTTCAATCAACACAAACAACAACCACATCTACCCCATCAGCCGCTTCGGCTCCGGTAACAACCAGTACATCCACTATATCGGCACCAATCACGCCAATTAATCCAACTGCAACAACACCAGCAAGTACTACACCACCAACAGATAATGGAGATGATGAAAACCTGGACGGCTGTGGTACACCAGCTACAAATTTAACGCAGAACGCTGATCTGCCGGCATCGAAAGGAGGAATGTTATAATGGCTTATTCATTAACCTGGTTACCCGATGTTTTAACAAACGCGGGCCTGAAAGTAGCTTTACAACCCGGATGGGAAACCCGCGGGCATGGCGATATGGGCACGGTATTAGGTATACTTTGCCACCATACCGCTACTACCGATCTAACTCAAAATATGCCATCAATAGATGTGCTGATCAATGGCAGGCCCGATCTTTCAGGTCCCCTTGCACAGCTCGGTTTGGGCAGAGATGGCACTTATTATGTAGTTGCAGCAGGCCGGTGTTACCATGCCGGCGCAGGCACATGGCAGGGCATTGTTACCGGCAATACAAACTTTATAGGTATCGAGGCTGAAAACACGGGCGGTCACGATGATTTCCCATGGCCTGCGGTACAGTTGGATGCCTATCAGCGTGGCGCAGCGGCTATATTAACACACATTGGCAAGGGTGTTGAATTTTGTGCCGGTCATAAAGAATATGCATTACCGGCAGGCCGCAAAACCGACCCCGATTTTGATATGGTTGCTTTTCGTACTGCTGTAAGCGCGATATTAAACGGAACAGCACCGCCGCCAGTACTTATACCTGTAGCAGAACCAACCATACCCGGACAAGCACCCGGCAGGGCCACGCTTCGCCGTGGGATACAAAATGACCCGGCTTTGGTTAAGATAGTGCAGGCAAAAGTTGGTGTAACGCCCGATGGCGATTTCGGACCGCAAACAGAGGCCGCTGTACGTGCTTTCCAATTAGCAAGTGGGGTTGTACCCGATGGCATTGTGGGGCCAAAAACCTGGGCATTGATATAGTTTTTCACTCCGTGACTCTTTGTGAAAACCTTGGTGATCTCTGTGGTAAAACTTAACCACAGAGATCACTAAAGCTGTATGTTGAAAACAGTTAAACCATCAACTCCTGTTTGTAATGAAAATTCATACCCATGATTAATTAATATCTCTCTCACCAGTGTAAGCCCTATCCCCTGCCCATCTTTTTTGGTGGTGTAAAAAGGTGAGAACAACTGGTTACTTTGCTGGTAGCTGATGCCTTTCCCATTGTCGGTTATTACAAGTTGCTTGAGTTTATTATTGATGCTTAATTGCACAAGTCCGTTGCTACCTATCGCTTCAATAGCGTTTTTTACAATATTGATCAATGCCTGCTCTATTTGCTGTTCATCAGCTTCGATATAAAAGGGTTCACCAGGTATATCCAGTTCCAGTTTTATGTTATTTTCCGAGGCTTTTAAAGCCATTAAGGTTGATACTGATGTAACCACACGATTAAGATCGATACGCTTTTTATTGGCCTCGGGTAATCGTACCAAATCAGCAAAATTGCGCATGAATATATTTAGGTTCTGATTGCGGTCGAGCGCCACCTGCAAGGCATCTTTTAATGGGTCTGAATGATGCCCGAGCCACAGCACATCCATATTCAGTGCGGTTTGCAAAATAGAATTTACAGGACCAATGGTGTTATTTACTTCATGCGCCATCATACGGATCACTTTACCGTAAACATTCTTTTCAGCAGCCAGTATTTCGGCGGTGAGCTCCTCTATCATGATAAAATCGCGGGAGAATCCCCTGTCAATAAAATAGGACCGTTGTAGTTTATAGGTATTTGCCCCGTTTAACTTTATTGTTTTTGTATCGCCGGAACGCAGGTTTTCCATATGCCTTACAAAGTTGCCCGGCAATTCATTCACAGATTGGTTAATCAGGCTTTTTTCATCAATCGAAAGTATCTGCGCCGCTTTTGGATTAATCTGGTGAATATTGCCATCATAATCCAAAATAATAATACCCGTTGGCGATGTATAGATAAGCTTTTCCAGAAAAAAATGCTGCTGCTCCTGTAAAGTACGTTCGGCACGTAACTGATCTATCATCTGGTTATATACATCTATCAGCTGATCAACCTCTTTTTTACCTGTCGACAGGAACTTCACATTAAAATCCCTGTCCCTTATAGCATCAACACCCTCACTCAGCGTTTTAAGCGGCTGTATAAGTTGCTGATACAAATTCCATGATATAATAATCGAAATAATAATAAAAACCTCTGAGCAAATAAAGAGCAGCTTGTTATCATCAAATATTAAATAACTGAGCACCAAAGCAATTAAATGCAGTATGATAACGAACAAAAGGTATTTAGTCCTCAGCTTCATCGTAAGGAATTTGGTATTTATCGAGCCTGCGGTACAATGCGCTGCGTGTAAGGCCCAATGATTTTGCAGCCCTGGCTATTTTGTTTTTATGATAATCGAGCGCGCGTTTTATCATCTCTACTTCCATCTCCTCAAGCGTTATAGCACCTACCCCCGGCAATTGCAAATTACCTTTTTTTACCGGTGATAGCTCCAGCTGCGAACGAAAATCTTCGATATCTAACGTATCTTTTTTGCTTACCAGTATTGAGCGCTCCACCAGGTTTTTCAGTTGCCTGATGTTACCCGGCAAGGGCAGGGTTTGCAGCCATTTCATAGCGCTGCTGGTTACTGTAAGTTGGGGCCGGTTGTATATAAGTTTAAGGTTATTGATAAAGAAATTAACCAGCAAGGGTATATCCTTTGGCCTTTCGCGAAGCGCAGGCAGATAAACAGTAATGAGATTTATGCGATATAATAGATCCTCCCTGAAAGTAGTGCGACTCACCATTTCGTTCAAATCTTTATTGGTGGCGCAAACCACGCGTACATCAACAGTTTTGGTACGGCTGCTGCCTAATACCTCGTAAGTCCTGTCCTGCAATACGCGCAGCAATTTTACCTGGCTGCTGGCATCCAGATCCCCTATTTCATCCAAAAATATGGTGCCTTTATTGGCCATTTCAAAACGGCCGGTGCGGTCAAAGCGGGCATCAGTAAATGCGCCGCGCATGTGGCCAAACATTTCACTTTCAAAAAGCGATGTCGATATGCCCCCCAGATTCACCTTTATAAAAGGTTTATTACGCCGCTGACTGTTTTGGTGTATAGCTTCTGCTATCAACTCTTTACCTGTGCCGCTCTCCCCCATTACCAAAACGGAAGCATCTGTGGCAGCAACCCGGCCGATGGTTTCCAATATATCCAGCATCTTGGGGTCTTCACCTATTATATGCTGAAAGTTATACTTGCTATCCAGTTGCTTGCGGGTGCGGTGCTCCGCCTTTTTATCCTGCAGATCGATCAATGTCTTTACCGACTGCATTAAATGCGCGTTGCTCCAGGGTTTATTAATAAAATCATTCGCGCCCAGTTTCATTCCTTTTACAGCAAGCTCAATGCTGCCCCAACCCGTTATCAATATGACCGGTATAGCAGTGTTGATCTTCTTAATTTTACTCAACAGATCCAGCCCCTCATCACCTGAGGTATCGATAGAAAAGTTAAGATCAAGAATGATCAGCTCGGGCGCTTGTTTTTTGATGATAGTTAAGGCCTCGCCGGGTAATCCTGTATCCATAGCGCTGTAACCTTCGCTTTTTAAAAGCAACAGTAGCGAAGTGCGTACAGCTATATCATCATCAATAATAAGTATCATAAATAGTATCAGCCCGACTTAATCAATCTTTAAAATTAGTATAAACATTCCAATTCCGCTTAATTATTCCTCGTGTAAGGCAACAGCGGGTAAAATAGCGGATGCCTGTTTACCCGGGTACAGCGAGCAGACTAAAACCAACAGATAAATGAATATTACGGCCAAAACAATTGCTGTTAAATATATGCCGGCCGACAGATCAAAAACATTAAGCAACGGAAACTGCACAGCAAAAAATGCGCCTACTATTAACGATAGTGTAGCCAGTATAAGCGATTCTGAAACCAATTGTGTTGATACGGATTGGCCAGATGCCCCTATCGCCCGGCGCAAACCGATTTCGCCCCGGCGCTTGTTGATGTTATACCATAACACGCCAAACAGGCCCAGCGCTACATTAACCACTAAAAAAAATGCGACTATGGAGAGCACGATCATCGGCACTACAGCAAAATAATTGGTTTCCTTACGCTTTTGGGTTAAATGCTCAATTTCTATGTTGGATGATGGCATAAAATTAGCTAGCGTTTTGTATAAGTGGCCTTCAAAAGCAGCATTGGCATTCGGTGTTACGTTTATCAATATCTTACCAAGCCAACGGAATGAGCCTGTATCAGTACGTGAATAAAGCGCGTAGCCTGCCGGTGCATAATCGCCTTTTACCTTAATGCCCTGTACTACACCTATTATTCTCATTTTCTTTTTGTCGTAATCAGCAACCAATTTACCTACAGCCTCACCTTGCCCAAACAGGGTTTCTTTTAGTTCATTATTAATAATAATGGGCTTATACTTCGCAACTGCATCCGCCTTATTAAACCAGCGCCCACTAAGCAGTTGCATATGTAAAACGTCCTTATATGTATCTTCGGCAGTGTACATATTTACGCCACCAACCTCTTTATTTTTAATAAAGACTGATCCCGAATTTGTATTTTGAGAAAAAGGTGTGTTATCACTGGAAAAACTGAGCTCCTTAATTTCGGGCATAGATTTTAAGCTTTGCCGTAAGGTTTCATAATAAGTATTCAATGAGTCGGTATTCTTGGTATCCAATTCATTATCATAGTTTACAACCCATACATCTATATACGCAAAGCCCATCGGCTTTTTATAATTGTTGTAATAATACACCAGCAATGTAAATACCGCGAATATCACCAGGAAAGAAACCAGCATTTCCGACATCAATAAAAAGTTCTGTTTCTTTTTATTCCAGATGAGTTTAAATAAGTGCTTTATCATAATATCTTTTATTAAATGATCTATAATTTTATTGAGCCTTTAAGGCTGTCACCACATTCAATTTCGACATTCGCCATGCAGGGTAAACGCCCGATATCAGCCCGAATATGAGGCATACCAATAACCCTATCCCCAGCACAGTAAAGTTGATGGAGAGCTCAAGGTTAGCAATGAAATTTTCACTGTTAATGAGCTGTATAACTATGAAGGACAATATCAATCCAATTAAACCGCCCAATAAAGTGAGGATGATATTTTCGACAATAAACTGGTAAACAAGCGTTTTGGATGATGCCCCGAAGGCCTTACGTACCCCGATCTCGGATGACCGCTCCATAATACGGGTAATGTTGATATTAACCAGGTTAAGCGTAGGTAGCAGCATGAAAATAAACACAAATAAGACGATTACGGTAAGCACCAATGTAACGCCAGACTTATTTTCATCGCCCGTATTTACATAAGCAGAGATATATGATTCGGCACGGCTTGTCTGTTTGGTATACTGCTTATCTTCAAGGGGCAGCCTGGCTATCATCTGGTTATATTCCTGCTGCATTTTGGGCACATCGGCTGATGAAGCCGCCAGCAAAACGCCTATATAACCACCCTGATATCCTTTACTTTTATAATTAATTTTTGATACCGTATAAGGCAGGTAGATGTCGCTATAAGTCATATAACTGGTTATAGGTACATTTTTCACAACGCCTATTACACGGTATTTCACATTATCAGCCTCAATATATTTACCTATAACAGAAGGAATATCGCCAAAATATTCATTCTTCATATCCTCCGATATCACAGCCACCTTTTCGGCATTATCAATTTGTTGCTTGCCGTATGGTTTGCCTTCCAAAAAATCGTATTCCATTATATCCCAATAGGCTGCATTGGTATATTTATAATTTACCGCTATCTTTTTATTGTTCACATAGGTATTGGTACCGCTAAAACGGGATGAGATACCTACTTTGACGGGCGTTTTTAGACTGCCTGCGAAATGATCTAAAAAATAAAAGGATAACGCCCCCGAGCTCATACCGCCGGTATTGTTGGTTTTCTCCAAATTGGTAACGTATAATGATCTGTCGCGTTTAGCATCCGGGTAGCTATCGCCCACCACCTTATCAATAAAAGCGGTTAAAACCAGCAAAATGGTAAGCGTAAAACTAATACCAAAAAGACTGATGAACGTAAAGAACTTTCTGCGTCTTAAAACCGCTATGGCTATTTTAAAATAATTTTTAAGCATGATATTGCATGTTTATTATTTAACTATTGAACCTGTGAACCATCAAAAAGGCGCACCAGGCGATGTGTTTTCTGGGCCATATGTTCATCGTGCGTAACCATTACTATAGTGGTGCCTTCATCGCGGTTGAGTTGCAGCAGAATCTCCATAATCTCGTTACCCATAGCGCTATCAAGGTTACCTGTAGGTTCATCGGCCAAAATAATTTCAGGCCTGCCTACAATGGCACGTGCTATGGCCACACGCTGTTTTTGTCCGCCTGATAGTTGTGATGGAAAGTGTTTTACCCTGTTTGATAAGCCTACTTTTGCCAACGCTTCGGTAGCTAATTGTTTGCGCTCTTTAGCTGTTGAATCGCGGTATAATAAAGGCAATTCTACGTTATCCAATACCTGCAGGTCGTTGATCAGGTGATAGCTCTGGAAGATGAAGCCGATCTTTTTATTGCGAAACTGTGCCAGCTGTTTATCATTAAGGTTAATGGTGGTTTGCTCATCAATTTTAACATCTCCTTTTGATGGTTCATCCAGTAGGCCCATGATATTTAGCAGCGTGCTTTTGCCACAACCCGATGGACCCATAATGGAGAGAAACTCGCCTTTGGCTATATCCAGACTCACTTTGTTAAGTGCCAGTGTTTCAACCGTATTGGTGCGGTACACCTTTTCAATGTTTTGTAAACGTATCATATCTTGTTTGTGATTTGTGTTGATTTTATTTATAGTTTATTTTCTCGTTGTTTTCAAAGTCGTATAGCGAAAGATAGCGTAACTGGTAATACGCTCCCCAAAAATCGCGCAGTGCGGCCACATAATCCCGCTTGGCCTGGTCATTTTCCTGGAAAGCGATGCTCAGGTCAGTAATGCTCAAATTGCCTAATACGTAGCGCTGTTTGGCTATCTCATATTTTTCACCTGCAATGCTGTCGGCCTCGGCGGTTAGGCCTACCTGCTCCTTCATCTGATCGAATAAGGTAACCTGTGTTACTATCTGCTGCTTAAATGTTTGCTCATCCTGTTCAACAGCGTATTCTGTAAATTGCTCGTTAGCCTCGGCAGTCTTTATTTTTGATTTTGATCTTCCCCAGTCCAGCACAGGTATAGAAAATGTGAGCTCCAGTAACTGCTGGTTTTGCGGCGATTTATATACCCCCAGAATATTAGACGCTGTATTTGCCGATCCCAGGTTTGCCGTTAATGAAGCCGTAAGTCCGGTTTGGCCCCGTGCTATAGCCACATCACGCTTGGCTTCAGCCACACGACGAACAAAAGCTATAGCATCCGAGCGGTTAGCATAGGCTTCCTTAAGCACCTTCTCTGCCGAAACGCTCATATTACTGATGGTTTCGGGCACAACAAGGGCAATGTGGCTATCATCTTCCTGGCTAATATAACTGCGCAGGGTGAGCGATGCAATTTCCTTATCGCGCTTGGCAATACCTACCGCTTTTTTGGCATTTAAAAGTTCCAATTGCAGTTGCAGGATTTCATTTTTTGATACTTTCCCCAATTCAAACTTCGTATTGGCTATTTTTAAGATGCTTTGGGTATTGGCATAATTGGTTTCGGATATTTTAAGGTTTACCTGTGCCAGTAGCAGATCAAAAAAGTACCCGGTTGCCGTTATAGCTATTTGCTCCTGTGCTTCAATATAGGCCTGTTTGCTTTCGTTATATAATAGAGGCTGGATCTTTTTGTCCCATTTTAAGCTGTTGTACTGCCCCAATGGCTGACTAAACCCGATTGCATAGGGCACCCCATTATATAAAACCGTATTACGGTCGAAATCATCAAAGCGCTGTAACTGGGTCATGCCATAAATGGTAGCGCCTGTGGCTGTAATGCTCTGACTAAAATTAAGTGTAAGTTCAGAGTTATCATTATGTACCGGCTGAAACAATATAGTTCCGTTTGGCTGCAAAACCTGTATATCCGTTTTACTATAGCCGGGCAAATTACCGTTTAATGATAGCTGTGGCTGATAGTTTGATTTATAATTACGCCATTGCCAGTATTTGGTTTCGCGGGTGGTTATAGCCTGCTTGGCTGCTATGGAATTGCCTTTTGCCATCTCCACCACATCTTTTAACGATAGCTGGATCGTATCGCCACCATTGGCACAAAACGCATTGGCGCTGTATAATAAAATAAGCATGAGGTATAAAAATTTCATGACTTTACTCTTTGATGGTTAGCTTTTTTGAATTTTTATACTCACTCATATCCGATGTAATGATCACATCTCCTGCCTTAACCCCATCCTGCAGCTCCACATAATCAAAATTGCTGAGACCAGTATGTACCGAGTGCCTTATGGCTTCATTATCCTTCACCACAAACACATCCTGTGGGCTACTTCCTTTAAATGCAGGCCCATTAGCAACACGCAATACATTGTTGTGCATTTGCGTAACCAAAAAAACATCCACTTTCATATTAGGGCGCAGCAGCTTATTGTTACGCTCATTCAATTGAATATCAAAGGTGATGATGCTGTTTTGTACTGATGGGTAAACGTTTGCCACACTGCCCCGCAACTGCGTATCATTAATGCGAACGATGACTGGCATACCGTTATGTATTTGGTCGAGATAGTTATCAGACAAGCTGCCGGTAACCTTAAAACTGCTCAGATCGGCAATGCGTGCAAGTGTTTCGCCCTCGTGTATGTTGGCACCTATGTTTTTATTTACATAGGTAACCACGCCGCTGCGGGTAGCCACCACATTGGCCAGTTGCAGTTTACGCTGTAATTCATTCAGATCATTTTGCTGGATAGCGGCGGCAATCTCTGCCTCCTTCTCTTCTATCAGCATGGTTTGCTGCTTATTTTTGATCTCGTTTTCCAGCTGTTTTTTCTCCAGCAGGGCAACTTTAAGGTTTAGTTCGGCTTGCTCAATATCCTCGCGGGTACCGCCACCGGCATTAAAAAGTCGTTTGGCATTTTCAACGGCATCCGTGAGGTTGCCGATGCGTAATTGTTTAATGGCATTGTTTGATTGGATATCGTAAAAGCTCTTATCCAGGTCGAGTTTTAATTTGCTGATCTCATTCCTTTTGGTTTCCAGGTCAAGCTTCATTTTGGTATAATCGTTCTCGGCGGCAGATTTATCGAGCATGAGTATTGATTGCCCCATTTTCACCTTGCCACCGGCATCAATAACCACATTTTTTATGGAGGCGTTGATGGGGCTGCTGATCACCTCCTCAAACTCTGGCAAAACCTCGCCGCTGGCATTAATGGTGTTCTCTACATTGCCTACTTCTACTTTAGCGGTAGTGATCTCCTCACGGTTTATAGACGAACTTAAATAAAAGCGGATAAGCCAGATACCCAATGCTAAAACAGCAACGGCAATCACTGCGTATAAGAGTGCTTTCTTTCGTCTTTGTAAATTTACTTCCGCTGTGATCTCGGTATCCATATCGGGCATTTTTGAGTAAATGCTTTGCAAGTGGCATACCAAACACAATTAATTGTTAATCAATTAATTGTGTAATTTAAATTTTCAAAAACTGATCGATACCGGACAGATTCACCGATAATGAACAGAATGCTAAGAATTAGTTAAAGAGTACTTATCAGCCTTTTCTGCTGGTTGATGAGCGCACAATTAATTTGGGCTTTATGCTGATGATCTTGGGGATAACCTCTGTTTCCTTATTTTCCATCTCCTGAAAATATAGGTTTGCAATGGTTTTGCCCATATAAACGCTGAATTGATCAATAGTAGTAATTGACGGACTGGTAATTTCAGTAAATGCCTCGTTTGAGTAACCGCAGATACCTAATTGGCTGGGCACTTTAAAGCCCATATCGGTAGCAACTTCGAGTACGCCAAGCGCCGAAAAATCTGAAGTAGATGCAAATATCGCATCAGGTGGGTTGGGCATACTCAGCAATTTGCGTGTACCTTCTGCTCCCAATTCTTTTGTCCAGGCATTTTCAATGATCAGTTCATTAACTACAGGGACTTTATGCTTTTTTAACGCTTTAAGATACCCTGCTTTCCGCTGTTTAAATATATCCAGGTTTTGAGGGCCTTCCAGCAAAGCGATGCGTTTGTATCCCTGCTCAATCATATGAGATACGGCCTCAAGCGATGCCTGTTCATTATCATTAATAACCTTTAGGGTTTCCAGTTCATCAGCCACACGGTCGAACTGGATCAGTTGTATGCCTTGATCTAATACATTTTTAAGGTGTTTATGGTCGTGACTATCTGCCGAAATAGAGATCACAATACAATCCACCTGTTGATTTATGAGGGTGTTAACGCATTTAACTTCTTTTTCTTCTAATTCATCAGATTGGCAGATAATGAGGTTATAATCTTTTTCGTAGGTAGCGCTTTCAATGCCCGCTATCACATTTGCGAAAAAATTCTGATTGATACGCGGCACAACAATGCCTATAGTTCTTGACTGACCACTACGCAGGTTTGAGGCGATGGTATTGCGTTTATAGTTAAGTTCCACAGCTGTTTTAAGGATCAGCTTCTTGGTATTTTCATTAACATAATTGCTGTTATTTAATGCCCGTGATACCGATGAAGCAGTAATATTCAGCTTTTCGGCTATATCGTAAATGGTAGTCCTTTTCTTTCTCATGGTTTATTTTTGAAAGATAATAAAAATAATTTCTGCAATCGATTGCAGAATAAAAAAAATAATATAATTTCGTAAAAGCAATTATCAACCAATTTATAAACTACAGTCATTTATACAAAATCGTCAGCTTTAATATGTTATTATTAGGAATAGATATAGGTACTTCATCGGTAAAAGTTAGTGTTGTTGATACCCATACCCAACAATCGATAGCGTCAGCGCAATACCCGGATGAGGAGTCGCCAATTATAGCGTTAAAACCGGGTTGGGCCGAGCAATCGCCGGATATGTGGTGGCAGCAAACCCAGCAGGCCCTGGCTTTATGCCATGCAACAGGCACTTATAACCCTGATGACATTGCAGCTGTAGGTATTGCCTACCAAATGCACGGTCTGGTTTTGGTTGATAAGCAACAAAAGGTATTGCGAAACAGTATTATCTGGTGTGATAGCCGCGCGGTAGAGATCGGCGATAAAGCATTTGATGCCATTGGTCATGAAAAATGTTTGTCGCACCTGTTAAACTCACCCGGCAACTTCACAGCATCAAAATTAGCATGGGTAAAAGAAAACGAGCCTGAAATTTACGTGCAGATCGACAAAATAATGCTGCCGGGTGATTTCATCGCCATGAAACTTACAGGCGATATTACCACATCGGTATCGGCCCTATCCGAAGGTATTTTCTTTGATTTTAAGACCAACCAGGTATTAAAAGATATCGTCGATTATTTTGGTTTTGATGAGGGTTTGTTCCCGGTTATTAACCCGGTATTCTCACCGCATGGGCATGTACTGGCATCAGTTGCTGAAAAATTGAAATTAAAAGCGGGTATCCCGGTTAGCTATAAATCAGGCGACCAGCCTAATAACGCGTTATCATTAAATGTATTGAACCCCGGCGAGGTAGCGGCTACGGCAGGCACATCGGGGGTAATTTATGGAGTGAGTGATCAGTTAGCCTATGATCAGCAATCGCGCGTAAATACTTTTGCCCACGTTAATTATACGGCGGATGAAAATCGTTTAGGTGTATTGTTATGCATAAATGGCACGGGCAGTATGTACCGCTGGGCAAAAAACAGTTTTGGGGGAAGCCTGAGCTACCAGCAAATGAACAACGAAGCCGCTAAAGCACCGGTTGGCAGTGATGGCCTGCGGGTACTGCCATTTGGCAATGGTGCTGAACGCATGCTTAACAACAAGCAGGTTGGCGCTCATTTACACGGCATCGACTTGAATTTACATACACAAGCGCATTTACTCAGGGCTGTACAGGAAGGTATTGCCTGCTCATTCCGCTACGGATTGGATATTATGCGCGAAAACGGTATGAACCCTACCATTATAAGGGCCGGAAAAAATAACCTTTTCTTGAGTGACCTTTTTGCCCAAACTTTTGTGAATGTAACCGGAGTACCAGTTGAACTTTATAAAAACGATGGCAGCGTAGGTGCAGCACTTGGTGCGGGTATTGGTGCAGGAATATTCTCGTCGCCGGAGGCAGCATTTGAACACATGCACCCGGTACAGCTTATTGTACCAACAAATACAGAAGCAATACAAACGGTTTACCAGGAATGGAAATCACTACTAAACAAACAGTTACTAAATAATTAATACATATAGCAATTATGGGAAGCATAATAACAGGAGAAAAAGAATTTTTCAAGGGGATAGGACAGGTAAAATATGAGGGAGCACAATCCACTAATCCCTTAGCCTTTAAATGGTATGATGAAAACAAAGTAGTAGCCGGAAAGACCATGAAGGACCACCTGCGCTTTGCCACTGCCTACTGGCACTCTTTTGTAGGTAACGGGGCCGATCCTTTTGGCGAACCCACCCATGTATTTGCATGGAATGAAAAGGCGGATGCCGTAGAACGCGCCAAAGATAAAATGGATGCCGCCTTTGAATTTATCACCAAAATAGGTATGGAATACTACTGTTTCCACGATGTGGATGTGGTAGATTATACCAATGATGTAAAAGAGAACGACCGCCGCTTACAGGCTTTAGTTGATTACGCCAAACAAAAACAAGCCGCCAGCGGTGTAAAGTTGCTTTGGGGCACCGCCAACCTGTTCAGCAACCGCAGGTATATGAATGGGGCTTCCACCAATCCGGACTTTCATGTACTGAGCC
>Ga0302309_10000197_pt1 | contig 81035 bp, 73 predicted proteins | sample III_Palsa_N1_1_FD_200453 | JGI IMG/M metagenome (GOLD analysis project Ga0302309, IMG submission 200453) | Peat permafrost microbial communities from Stordalen Mire near Abisko, Sweden - III_Palsa_N1_1 | ecosystem: Environmental > Terrestrial > Soil > Palsa > Peat permafrost | place: Sweden...
ATGTATACTGGGCCGGGCTAACCAGGTAAGCATTCAGCCATGCGCCATTTGTATATAAATAGGCTTGTACTGTGCCTGCAACCGTAGCAGAGCCATTGTAAAAGGCGAAAGTCAATATTTCTTCCTGTGCTTGTACCGGGGCTGTGAATTTATAAGGTAACCAGCTTAATGTTTGCGCCACCGTAAAATCACTGAATGAATTACCAGGTAATAGCTTATAATCATTTGTAGGCGTAGTAACCAGTGTATATTTCTGATCAGCAAAAATACTGTCGGCCAAAACAGGCTGTTCTGTAAAAGTTACGCTTGCGGTTGATCCGTCGCTAAGCTGAGGATATTCTGAATTCAAAATAGTGGGGATGTACATTTTCGCATCAGCATCTGAAGCAAAGCTTTTAGTGTTATAGGCATAAACACCTGAGCCCACTTTTGTGTAATCAGTTGAAGCCAAAGTAATAGTCATCGCCTTCACTTCGCTCGAAGCGCTGCCCCCAAGGCCCACTATTGGTTGCTTCTGGCAGCCTGTAATGGCTATCGCAGCAATAGTTAATAAATAGTGAATTTTTTTCATGTTAATTTTTTATGTTTATTTCTTAAAATTTAATTTTTAAACCTGTAGTAAATGTCCTGCCTAAGCCATAATAAACGCTGACATTTTGGGCCTGGCCACTTGCGGCCGCGTCAAGAGCGTCAGATATATATTTAGTATTCATTAAATTAAACACGTTGCCAATAAGCTGAGCGTCTAAGCCTGAAATTTTGAATTTGAATATAGCATTCAGGTTCAAAATTGTATAATCAGGTATTTTATACGGCTCCAGGCCTGGGGTGGTCACATCAGCAGCAGTAAAGTTAGAATAATAGTTGCCGTAAAAGAAAGAAGTTGCTCCTACTCTTAACGCCGGCAATACGTCTATGTCTATTCCTAATGCCGCTGTTGTTTGGGCAGCGTCACCAACTTTAATTCCCTGTAAATCTACCTGGGGCACAGTTGCAATCAGCGTTTGCTGACTATTGTACACATTTGCAGGCCCGGCATTTTTTGTATAATACCAGTCGCCTAATGATAACATGCCTATTAAAGTTACAGCCCTTATAGGTTTTGCCCGTAATTCCAGTTCGGCACCCTGGTGCATTTCTGTCACACCAGTAACATTTGAGCTGTATAACTGCTGTGTAGTAGCATCGGTATAAGTAGAGTTAAGTGTTTCATTCATGTAAAGCGAGCGGTAAAGATCTACTTTAGCTGAAAAACCTGGTATTTTATAACCATAGCCTAACTCATAGCTAAACAATTTTTCAGGTACGGGGTTCTTGTTAATTTCATTGGTGAAATTTTCAAAAACGGTGGCAAAATATGGCGGTTTGGTGATGAAGCCTATGTTAGCATACAGGTTCATCTGATCATTGATATTGTAGTTTGCACCACCTTTAGTTTCATAAGTAAAGAACTTAATCCATGGAGTAGTTTGATTAGGGTCGCTGTTCAGGTAATTAAAATAATCTGTCCTTTTATCAGCTGATTCGGAACCCGATAAAGTGATAAACGCTGTAAAATTATCTTTTGAATATTCCGCCTGTGAAAACGCTCCGGCAGATTCTATATAGTCTTTGTTAAAGAAACTTATTTTATCGCCAACTACAGCACGGTCAATCGGTTGGTTGATATTACCTGAACCACTGCCAAGTGCAGGTGTGCCTGTGAAATCATTTTTTACATAATCAGCCCCTAACAAATCGCTAACCACATCGTAATGATTTCCTGAATAATGCTTTAAAGCAATACCTGCCGAGAAGTCAATGTTTTTCCCTAACAAAGTTTTATAAGTGCTTCTCAGCCCGTATTCCAGGTGATCATTGTGCGAAACAAAGAAATAACTACCGGCTGAACCATCAACGCTTGTTGCGTTGGTTTTTTCAACTGCTGTATAATCAAAAGGAGTATAAATGTTTGTACCGGCTACCCGTGGGGCAGCAGTGCCACCTAATTCACCAGCTCCGCCAGTGCCATACTGTGCATATACGACAGTTGTTAAGCTCGATTTTGAATTTATTGTCCAATCGTGGTTCAGGAAAAATAACGGTTCACTAAAAAAATTGTTGTAAGGGTTAATTTGCTGCCCGTCTTTTACACCTAAATCATAATTCCATTTGATGCCCTGAGGCGCGTTTTGATAATCCGCAATAGTTTCTTCGGGCCTTTGTCCGTGGTTTTGCGAAGCACCCATTACCGAGAAAGATATTCTTTGGTTTGGGCTTAACACTTTAGAAAGATTAAAGAAATAATTATAACCTAAAAAATTAAGTCCTTGCGCATCACCATTGCCCATGTTCCTGCTTCCCTGAAAAGTTGCAGCCCAGCCATTTTTATCAAGACCGGTTGATATTAACACAGCAGTTTTGTCATAGCCATCACTACCTACAGTTTGCGAAACATAACCACCTTGTACAGCATCCGTATTGCGGGTTGTAATATTAATGGTACCGCCAAACGATGGAACAACAATTTTAGAAGCACCTAAGCCACGCTGAATCTGAACAGAGGTAACAACATCGGTCAACCCGGAAAAATCTGACCAGAAAATAGCTCCGGTTTCTGCATCAGTTACAGATATACCATTAACGGTTAATGCGACGTTTCCTTTATTTGAACCGCTGGAGAACCCACGGATACTGATACGGGAATCGCCGTAACCACCACCTGATGCTGTGGCCATTACACCAGGTGTAATGCTCAACAGCTCCGGTATATCCTGGTTACCTATGTGATCCTCAATATACTGCGGGCCGAGCGTTGATACAGCTACAGGGGTTTTCCTGTCAATAGCAATGTCACCTGTAATAGTAACTTCATTCATACTTGCTGAACTGGGTTGCAAAATGATATTGCCTAAGTCTGTTTTGCCAGGGTCTACAGTAATTTCCTGTGGTACATAGCCAACATAGGTAATTACCAGTACCTGGCTACCCGCAGGAACCGTAAGTTTAAACGAACCATCCAATGATGTTGTGGTGGCAGTTGAAGTTCCCTTTAAAGTAACTGTTGCCCCAATTAAGGCTTCCTGCGTGTTCGCGTCAGTTATTTTTCCGGTAAACTTGATTTGTGCGTTTGTAACCTGGGCAATGGCCAGGCAAAATGCAAAAATTGAAATAAATAAAGAGAGTAAATACTTCCTCATATGCGCTTGTTTGAAATATAGTAAATGAATTGATTAATTATGAGCAAATATAATTGATGCCATTATTATTTGTGTTAAGTTAATGTTAACAATTATTATATATTTATCAACATTTAATAGTCAATCAGTTAAATAATGCAGAGTTAACTTATTTTTAATATAATATTTATATTTTTTATTTTTGTTTATATTAAAGCGGTTGTGATTAACCTTATTTGCCATGCTATAAAAATCAGCGCTTATAATTTTATCCGCATAAACCGGTTTCTTCAATTCAGCCCTTTTACTTAGATTTGCCATTCAAAAAAAATCTATAATATAATATGAGTTACGATGTAATTGTTATAGGATCAGGTCCAGGCGGATACGTATCCGCTATACGCGCTGCACAGCTTGGTTTAAAGACCGCTATAGTTGAAAAAGAATCATTAGGGGGCATTTGCCTTAACTGGGGCTGTATACCTACCAAGGCTTTAATAAAGAGCGCGGAGGTATTTGAATATTTAAACCATGCTGCTGATTATGGAATAAAGGTAAGCGGCGGCGAAATAGATTTTGAAAGCGTAATTAAAAGAAGCCGCGGCGTAGCTGACGGCATGAGCAAGGGCGTTCAGTTTTTAATGAAGAAAAACAAGATCGATGTTATCATTGGTTACGGTAAGTTAAAAAGTAAGGGTGTAGTAGAAATAAAGAATAATGATGGCGCGAAAGAATTTACTGCCAAACATATTATAATAGCCACCGGTGGCCGCTCGCGCGAGTTACCTAATTTAAAACAGGATGGCCGGAAGGTGATAGGCTATCGCCAGGCCATGATATTGCCTAAAAAGCCAAAGTCGATGATCGTAGTTGGATCAGGCGCTATCGGCATTGAGTTTGCCTATTTCTATAATGCAATAGGCACAAAGGTAACCGTTGTTGAGTACCTGGATAATATTGTCCCGTTAGAGGATGAAGAAATTTCAAGGCAACTGGCACGCATCCTAAAAAAACAGGGAATAAATATCATGACCGGCTCTAATGTAGAATCTGTTGACACAACAGGCGATACCTGTAAAGTACATATAAAAACTGCTACCGGGGCAGAGATACTGGAAGCCGAAATTGTATTATCAGCCGTTGGTATATCAACCAATATTGAAGGCATAGGACTTGAAGAAAATGGCGTAAAAACCGAAAAAGGCAAAGTGCTGGTTGATGATTTTTACCGTACTAATATAGAAGGTGTGTATGCCATAGGTGATATTGTCAAAGGTCAGGCCCTGGCCCACGTTGCATCAGCCGAAGGGATCATATGCGTTGAGAAATTTGCAGGCCACAATCCGCAACCGTTAGATTATAATAATATTCCGGGATGTACCTATTGTCTGCCCGAGGTTGCATCGGTTGGTTATACTGAAAAAGCAGCGAGGGAAGCTGGTTATGAACTAAAAATAGGCAAATTCCCTTTTTCGGCATCAGGCAAGGCCAGTGCCGCAGGTGTAAAAGACGGTTTTATAAAATTAATATTTGATGCCAAATATGGCGAGTTTTTAGGTGCCCACATGCTTGGTCATAATGTTACTGAACTGATTGCCGAAGTGGTTACCGCCCGCAAGCTGGAAGCAACCGGCCATGAAATTATCAAATCTGTACATCCGCACCCAACCATGAGCGAAGCTGTGATGGAAGCGGCCGCAGATGCGTATGGGGAGTGTATACATTTGTAGTTCATAGTTGATGGTTCGTAGATCATAGTTAGGTTTTTGGTTAATAGCAATTTATGGCTTTTAGATTTGAAGAATTATTGGTTTGGCAAAGAGCCATAGATTTCAATGATCAAATCAGCCAATTAGTTAAATCATTTCCTAAAGATGAATTGTTCATTCTGACATCACAAATTAATGTCAAAAAGAAGAGATTATATTACTGATATAAATTTCAAACATCTTTATGATGAATATGAGGTTAGTTAAAATGATTACTGCGCTACGAAATTCACTCGACTAATACTATTAACTATCAACCATGAACCTCTTCACCATAGACACCGGTTTTTTCAAATTAGATGGCGGTGCCATGTTTGGCGTTGTGCCTAAAGTTATCTGGAATAAAACCAACCCGGCAGATGAGAATAACTTATGTACCTGGGCCATGCGTTGTTTGCTGGTTGAGGACGAAGGCCGTTTGATATTAATTGATACCGGAATTGGCAATAAGCAGGATGAGCGGTTTTTTAGCCATTATTATTTGCATGGCAATGCTACCATGGATAACTCATTAGCCGCCCTGGGTTTTCACCGCGATGATATTACCGACGTTTTTTTAACACACCTGCATTTTGACCATGTTGGCGGCGCGGTTATAAGGGATGGCGAACAACTAAGACCTGCTTTTAAAAACGCCTTATGCTGGAGCAATGAACAACACTGGGACTGGGCGGTAAATCCAAATGAGCGTGAAAAGGCTTCATTTTTAAAAGAAAACATTTTACCGATAAAGGAAAGCGGTCAGCTAAAGTTTGTATCAACAAAAGATGGTGTAAAATTTACTGATAACATGCACATCCGTTTTGCATACGGGCACACCGATGCGATGATGTTGCCACTTATTAAATACAAAGAAAAAAGTATTTTATATATGGCAGACTTGTTACCTTCGGTTGGGCATATTCCCCTGCCCTACGTAATGGCTTATGACATGTTTCCGCTAAAAACATTAACCGAAAAGAAAACCATTTTAAATGAGGCTGCTGAGAAAGATTACATCCTTTACCTTGAACACGACCCGCTAAATGAGTGTTGCACCTTACAGCAAACCGAAAAGGGTATCCGTTTAAACGAAACTTTTAAATTAACCGAAATATAAATTACGGTGTTTACCCACACCACAAAAATCATGCAATTATTGCCTGTTTATGAATAATTTATGATCTTTTTTATTATATAAATTATAGTGAAAAAATTCCATAACAATTTCGTACCTTTGCACGTTCAATTCTAAAAGTAAGAATCGAGGTTTTATAAATAAATGAGACAACTCAAAATAACCCAATCCATCACCAACCGTGAGTCGCAATCACTCGACAAATATCTTCACGAAATTGGTAAAGTAGACCTAATCACAGCCGAAGAAGAAGTAATATTAGCGCAAAAGATAAGGGAAGGTGACCAGGCGGCTTTAGAGCGTTTAACAAAAACTAACTTACGTTTTGTTGTATCTGTAGCCAAGCAATATCAAAACCAGGGCTTAACCTTGGGCGACTTAATAAACGAAGGAAACTTAGGCCTAATTAAGGCAGCAAAACGTTTTGATGAAACTAAAGGATTTAAATTTATATCATACGCCGTTTGGTGGATACGCCAATCGATTTTGCAGGCTATTGCCGAGCAATCACGTATTGTGCGTTTACCTTTAAACCAGGTAGGTTCATTAAGCAAAATAAGCAAGGCATTTTCAAAGTTAGAGCAGGAATTTGAGCGCGAGCCTTCACCCGAAGAACTGGCCGATATGCTGGAAACTACGGTTGACAAAATTTCTGATACACTAAGTAATTCAGGCCGCCACGTTTCTATGGATGCGCCATTTGTACAGGGTGAGGAAAACACCTTACTGGACGTACTTGAAAATTCAGAACCCAATACGGATTCAATATTAATTAACGAGTCGCTATCTGAAGAGATCAAACGTTCACTATCCACATTAACCGAGCGCGAGCGCGAAATCATCGTACTGTTTTTTGGCTTAGGCACCAATCATCCGCTATCATTGGAAGAAATTGGTGAAAAATTTAACCTTACACGCGAGCGTGTACGCCAGATAAAAGACAAAGCGCTGCAACGCTTGCGCCATACTTCAAGAAGCAAGATATTGAAATCATATTTGGGATAGATTCCCGAACAGATTTGACAACTTTTAAAAAGTTGTCAAATCTTGAGTATTCAAGCCAGGATTTAGTAGTCTAAATTTTGGCTTTTTTATTTGATAGCAAGTTACATTAAAATTCGATTTTATCTCTCTCGCAATGATATTTTGCGACACCTGTTACGTCCGTCCCTGCATAATAATACCCGTTGTAAATCCGTGAATATGTAGTATCCCCACGAGGTGAAATATTAGTCTTAATGTATTGCGGCATACCATACGAAATCTTATAAACCTTATCAGCTTTTCCACATTTTGGACAAATTATCCGTCCAAAAATATTTTTCCTTTGTTGTACGGGAATATATAAAACCATATCGATATCATTACTGCTGAAAGTTTTTTTGGAACCCAGGAATAACGTATCAACGCCCATACCCCAGCAGAGAAAATCAAAGGACTTTTCATTGTCGGGTGTAAATGTAATTTTGAAATCACCCTCACCATCAGTTTGGCTCTTAGCTATAATTTTATTATTGCATTTTATAAATACCTGAAGGCCGATATTATAATCTGATTTTTCGGCTGATTATTTCTTATATGCCCTGTTATATGAACAGTACCTTGTGTTATTTTGAAACTACAAATACAACAGGTAAAAAATATAGCTGATATGGATATAAGTTTACGCATAGGGTAAATATAAGTTACCGCGTCCAAATATCAACGTAACAAAGTTGACTAATTAATTCCTTTAAACTACCTTAGCTTTATAAAATTATTACCATGACTATCCCAATTTACCAGGCCGACGCTTTTACCTCACAACTATTTGGCGGCAACCCCGCTGCAATTTGCCCGCTCACCGAATGGCTGCCCGACGAGGTAATGCAAAAAATTGCTATAGAAAACAATCTTGCCGAAACCGCCTTTTTTGTAAAAAATGATAATGGCTATGCCTTACGCTGGTTTACACCTGAATATGAGATAGACCTTTGCGGCCATGCCACCCTGGCATCGGCACATATATTATTTACCGAATTGGATTATGAACAGGATACCATCCATTTTGAAACCATAAAGGCCGGTGTGCTTAGCGTTACTAAGAATGGTGATAAGTATACAATGGATTTCCCGTCGCGCCCTCCTATACACATTGAAACACCCAACGGATTGGTGGAAGCATTGGGCGGTGTTGAGCCTTTGGGCGTTTTCCGCTCGCGGGACTATTTCCTGGAGTATGAATCGGAAGAAGTGATAAAAGATATGGCACCCGACTTTTTTGCCTTATCAAAAATGGATACCGTTGGTGTAATTGTTACCGCGCCGGGTAAAGACGTTGATTTTGTATCCCGTTTTTTCGCACCCGGGGCAGGTATTCCCGAAGACCCGGTAACGGGCTCGGCACATTGTAATTTGATACCTTATTGGGCAAAAAAATTAGGTAAAAATAAGCTGCATGCGCTGCAAATGTCACAACGTAAGGGTGAGTTGTGGTGCGAGTTAAAAGGCGACAGGGTACTGATGAGCGGCAAAGCAGTTACTTATTTAAAGGGGGAAATATATTTGTAGGAATTAGATTTGACAACTTTTAAAAGTTGTCAAATCTGACACGGCCTAATATGCTACCGTCATTTGCTCCCTCACATGCATTGGTGTTTCAATTTCATCAATTACAGCTACAGCATAATCTTCCATCGTAATATAGCTTTTACCTTGTGCGTCTGACAATAGCTGGTTTGTACCTGTGCGAAATTTACCGGTACGTTCGCCCGGGGCTATTTCGGCGGCAGGGCTAATGTAGGTCCATTCCAGTTCGGCTTCATTTTGGTAAAGTTTCAGGGCATCGCGCTGCGCCAGCGCACCGGATTTATATTCCTGCGGGAAATTTGGCGTGTCAACTAAATCTCCGCCTGAAGGCACTTTTAAACTACCCGCCCCTCCTACTATGATGAGCCTTTTTACATGCGCTTGTTTCAATCCTTTTATCAGCGGAACGGCAAGTTCGGCAATAGTTGATGGCGGTGCGCCGCCGGTATTGTTATAGGCGCTTACAACGGCATCCTGGTCGAATGCACCTGTTTCTACATCCTGCGCGTTAAACAGGTCGCCTTTGGCAACTTTTAAATGGTCGTGTATCAATGTATAATCTTCGGGATGGCGAACGACGGCTGTAACATCATGGCCGCGGTTTAATGCTTCATTAACTATGCGGCTGCCAATACGGCCGCCTGCTCCAAATACTGCTATTTTCATGGTTGGTTGTAGTTGTAAATGTTTATACAACCCGAATAAACTTGGGAAGTTTTAAAAACTTCCCAAGTTTGACAATCTTATGATTCGTGAAAAGTTGTTAAAAATTGTTTATAACTATTGACTTTTTTATGATTAATTTGAAAGTCCTGAATAATGGGGAATTAAAAGATTAAATGCAGCTTACACAGTTAGAGATCAAGGGTTTTAAAAGCTTTGGAGATAAGATCACCATCAATTTTAATGAGGGTGTTACCGCTATAGTTGGCCCTAACGGCTGCGGGAAGTCCAACGTGGTTGATTCGATACGCTGGGTACTGGGCGAACAAAGCACCCGTATGCTGCGGTCTGAGAAGATGGATAACGTGATCTTTAACGGGTCAAAAAGCCGCAAGCCCGCAAATTTGGCCGAGGTTTCGTTAACATTTGACAATACGAAAAACATTCTGCCCACCGAATATTCGCAGGTTACCTTAACGCGCAAGCTTTACCGCAGCGGCGATAGCGAATACCGCTTAAATGATGTTCAATGCCGCTTAAAAGATATTACCGATCTGTTTTTAGATACCGGTATCGGCTCAGATTCGTATGCCATTATCGAGTTAAGGATGATAGAGGAGATCATCTCCAACAAAGAAGGCTCACGGCGTAACCTATTTGAAGAAGCATCAGGAATATCTAAATATAAACTTCGTAAAAAACAGACTTTCAATAAGTTAAAAGATACAGAAGCGGATTTGGAACGGGTTGAAGACCTACTGTTCGAGATTGAGAAAAACCTCAAAATGCTGGAGAACCAGGCGAAGAAAACCGAGCGCTATTACCGCCTGAAAGAACAGTACAAATCGCTGAGCATTATGCTGGCATCGTTTAAGATCGCTTCTTTTAGTCAATCGCTAAGTAAAATTGAGGGGCAGGAGCAAAAACAGCGGGAAGAAAAAGCAGGTATTGCTGCGCACATAGATACGCTGGAAGCAACAATACAACAGCAAAAACTGGACAGCATTACCAGGGAAAAGAACCTGTCCACTCAACAAAAGGCCACTAACGAATACGTAGCCAAAATACGTGCCTACGAAAGCGAGAAGAAGATAAAAAATGAACAGTTAAAATTTCAGCAGGATAAGGAAGCGCGTTTAACTTCTGAACTGGAACGTGACCGCAACCAGTTGAACCATGTGCTATATAACATTAAACGTTTGGCCGAAGAAAAGTCGCTGGAGGAAGAAAACCTGGAAACCCTTACCGAAAAAGTAGCCGACCTAAAACTTACTGTTGATGAACTAAGATTGCAGCAATCTTCGGCCAGGAATGAACTTAATGAACTAAATACAAACAATAATAACCTGCAAAACCAGGCTTATAAAGCCGAAAAAGATATTGATATATTGCAAATACAGCAACAGGCTTTAGAGCAGGAAAGCCAGCGCAATATGGAGGATGCCACCACTAAAAAGGTGGAACTTTCGCATTTTAACCAGGAAATTGACGAGCTGCAATACCGTACAAATGCTTTGGATGCGGAATACCAGTCTGAACTTGACCTGGAAAACAAAATACAGGAACGGATAACTTCGATTGAAACCGAAGTTAGCAGTATAAAGGAAACCATTGTTGCCGAAAGCCGGAAACTGGATGCCAAACAAAACGAATACAACTTAACAAAGAGTTTGGTTGATAATTTAGAGGGCTTCCCCGAATCTATCCGTTTTTTGAAAAACAACGCGGGATGGGTCAAAAATGTACCTTTGTTTAGCGACATCCTGTTTTGTAAGGAAGAATACAGGATAGCAATTGAAAACTACCTGGAGCCGTTAATGAACCATTACGTGGTCGAAAATTACGACGATGCCATCAGGGCCATTAATCTATTAAGTAATTCGTCAAAAGGCAGGGCGCAATTTTTGATTTTAAACAACTACCCTACGGCAAACCAAATAATGCCGGTTAATACCAGTTGGATACCCGCCCTAAGCGTTGTTGAGGTTGAAAAACGTTACCTGCCGCTTTGTAATTATCTGCTTAAAAACGTTTACCTCATCAATGATGACCTGGGGCATGAATTAAATAATTCGCCTATAGACGAGGGGTTGGTTGTGATTGGCAAAAGTGGCAAGTTTAACAAATCAAGATATACCTTAGCCGGTGGCTCGGTTGGTTTATTTGAAGGCAAAAGAATTGGCCGGGCCAAAAACCTGGAGAACCTGTCAAAAGAAATTAAGCAAATTGATGATCTTTTATTCGACCTCAAAAAGCGGCTGGACGAATTACAGAAAAAGCTGGGCGTGTTAAAAGCGTCGGGGAAGTCGGCAGAGTTGAAGCAAAAACAGGATGAGCTAAATAAGCTTAATACCGAACTCATTACCGTTAAAACCCGCCAGGAACAATATCAAACCTTTATTGAGAACAGCCTTAACCGCAAGGATGATATTGCAGGCAAAATAAATACCATTGGCGAAGAAATGGCCGCATTACGCCCGCTATTGACCGAGCTGAAAGAAAAGAAACAGACACAAGGCGAATTACTTACCGGCAAACAATCGGCGTTTAATGAGTTGAACGAATGGGTAACCGTACAATCAAACAGCTACAACCAGGAAAATATCCGGTTTCACCAGCAGCAAAATAAGGTTTCGGGTTTAGCGAAAGATCTTGACTATCGCTATACCCAGCAGGAAACACTCGAAAACCAAATTACCCAAAATAGCGCCGAGCTGGAAAACGTAAAAGCCGCCATTCATGAAAACCTGCAAATGGCGGATAACAGCGATGACAGCCTGCTGGAAATGTATACCCAAAAGAATGAACTGGAAAAAGCTACCCAGCAAGCCGAGCAGGAATATTACTCATGGCGCGGCCAAATAACCGAACAGGAAAACGAGGTTACCACGTTAAGGCGCAAAAAAGACCATGCCGAACTGTTAGAAAACGAGTTAAAGGACGAACGCAACAACCTGAAAATTGAATTGAATGCCTTGAAGGAACGCTTATCTGTTGAGTTTAATATTGATATTGAGGACCTTCCTGAAACTGATTTATCTGCAACAGAAGATGAATATGAGTTAAGAGAAAAGGCAGAAAAGATAAAGCGGCAATTAGACGATTTCGGTGCCATCAACCCAATGGCTGTTGAAGCTTATAAAGAAATGGATGAACGTTACCAATTTATCCAGGCACAAAAGAAAGACCTGGGCGAAGCTAAGGCATCGTTACTGGCAACTATACAGGAAATAGACGATACAGCAAAGGAAAAATTCATGTCGTCTTTTACAGCAATCCGTGAAAATTTCATTAAGGTGTTCCGTTCACTATTTAACGAGGAAGACTCATGCGATCTGGTATTGACCGACCCGCAAAACCCATTAGAATCAGATATTGATATTATAGCGAAACCCAAGGGTAAACGACCGTTATCCATCAACCAGCTTTCAGGCGGCGAAAAAACATTAACGGCAACCGCTATCCTGTTTTCGCTTTACCTGTTAAAGCCCGCGCCATTTTGTATTTTTGACGAGGTTGACGCGCCGCTTGATGATACTAATATTGACAAGTTCAATAATATCATCCGCGAGTTTTCTAAAGATTCGCAATTCATCATTGTTTCCCACAACAAACGCACCATTGCCAGTACCGATTTAATCTATGGCGTAACTATGGTTGAGCAGGGAATATCAAGGGTAGTGCCCGTAGATATGCGCGAACTTGCTGATTGATTTAATGTGCAGATTAGTGGATATGCAGATGTGCAGATTAAGGTTAATCAAACAGATTAATTTCAGGATTCCTGTCAGTTTTCAAATCTTCAAATTATCTCATTATCAAATCATTTGCACATCTACTACTTCTTCTTCTTCTTTAGCTTATTAAATATCATTCCGCTAAATTGATGACGGTTTAACTGTATAGCTGCCGCGTTAGACTGCTCCAACGAAAATGTTCGCACTCCGGTGGGATTGGTGCTTTGTATTTGCGGTGTTTGAACCGAATAAGTACCCAATTGAACATAGTTTAAGGCATGCGCCAGTAATCCTTCGGTTGGGTCGCCAAAATCTTTGGTTACATCATCATAGTCCATTATACCAGGGTAGGTAGCTGTGCCCGGTGTCATCCCGGCATAATACCCGCCCTGGTTAGCCGAATTCATGGTAGCAAACTCAGGGATGTACATGGTATATTGATTAATATCAATATCAAAAAAACCAACCGGTTTGCCATAGCTCGTCTGCCCGATAAATTGTACCGGCATTTCGGGTATTAAATTATTCATAGTCAGTTCGCTGGCCGATGCTGTGGCTCCAGTTATAATAAAGAATACACGCCCCACAGTTAATGAACCCGACTTTGCAAAAGACACAACATTACCTGCCACGCTATAATCAACCTGCGCGTAATTGTAAGGCTGATTAGTACTTGAGTTAATACGTACCTGGTTTGCCAGCAATGTTTCTTTACCGCTGGCTAAAATACTGTTAAAATATGTATTATACATTAATGAGCCACTTTTACCCGACGGAACAATAAGATTATCCAAATATTCGGCAGTTGATACGTAGCCGCCGCCATTATAGCGAAGGTCGACCACCAAATCAGTAACATTATTGGCAACAAAATAATTAAATGCCGCATTTAATTGCGGGTCGGCATTCGCGTCGGCCGTAAAGCTGTTAAAAACAACGTACCCAACTGTATGACCATTGCCTTCATTATAAACTTTATAAGTTAAAACCGGGTTTACGGTATAACTTGCTACAGTAAGGCTAACATTCATTGATGTACCATCGGGCTTTAGCAAAGTCATGGTAATACTGTTGCTGTTTGAATAAGCGTTTATAACAAATTGGGTATTGGTACCTGATGGGCCGTCATAAGGAAAATTGCTGTTACCGTCAATGGTGGTGATCTGGTAGCCGCGTTTTATACCGGCCAGGTCAGCCGGAGAGCCGGGATATACATACTTTACCCTTAGATCGGTAGTTGTATTATATAAGGGCGCGAAGCCAAAATCGCCTTTTATACCATTTAATTGAGTTGATGTTTGTCCATTATCAATAAACGAATATTTTGCCTCGCCCGGGTCGGGTGCATAATATTCATAAGGCAGATTGGTAGCGGGGTTTATAGCAAATTGTGATAATGCGTTAACCTCTTCGCTTAAAGCATCAAGGTCGGCGGTGGCGGTATACCCCCTCGGGTCAAATTGCGAATAGGTTGGCAAAGCAGTATACCAATAGTAATCCTCCTTCGCATATAGAAAAACAGAATCTCTTATCAAATCAAGCGTAGAGCCATTTTTAGATGGACCTGAACTATTTGAATTGTTTTTTTTGCAGGAGGATGCTACACCTGCCAAAAATATTACAAGTAGGTAAAATATTTTTTTCATGCTTTAACAAGGGGGTAATAGCAATTGCAAGTTACCAAATATAAATATTGCATTACCTATAAAAATTCACTTACATTTAAATAGTCAATTCCGCTATTTTCGGCGCAAAGTATATCTGTATCAGAGTTTTCTATTATTAACAGGTCTCTTCGTTGCAGGTTATGTTCTTTTATTAAAAGATTAATGATATCCGGTTCGGGTTTTGGCATTATTTCGTCCGCAAAATAACAGGTTAAATAAGGTTCTAACCCGTTCCATTCTGTTTGTTTTATCTTATTGAGCTGTTGCGCGGGGTTGCCGTTGGTAACAATAAATATTTGTTTCCTGTCAACCACTATTTCCTGCATTAAATCAAGCACGTTTTTATAGACCAGTAATTTTAGCGGAAGTTTAACAGTAAGCAGCAAATGGTGAAAATTAATCCGGTATTTTTCATCTATTCCAAATTTTTCTTTCACTGCGTCAAAAACTGTATCCTTCCCTCCCGTTATATACGTATTGATCATCAAATCTGTTACAGCTTTGGCATCTGTTAACTCGATATACTCTAAAAGGCTGGAAAATAGATAATAAACCTGGTATAAGTAATCTTTTTCGGGGTAGATCACATTATCCAGTTCAAAAACAAATGCCTTTTTACGGTTATCTAAATCGCTATATTTCACTTGTCAAACTAATATTATACTCCTTAAATAGTTGTTCGGCACTTAATAAAAGCTTTGCTTCGCCATCACGCAGCATATAAACCGCGTCAATATAATTATCCAGGCAAAGGGTCAGCATTTCATGCACGTATGTTGTCGAATTGGGATCAGGAAGCCTGATCATATTGCCTGGTGATAACATGAATTTTGGCAATTCTAAATGGTCTCCCAATAAAACATGATCGCCAATCAGTTTACTTTTTAGGCGATGCGCTTGCGCAGAAGTTGCTGCTGTTACAAGAATATTCAATGCAATTAAATTATTGGACGATCAGGCCATCTTTCATTAAAACCTTACGATCGGATATATTGGCCAGGTCTTCGTTATGGGTAACAATTACAAAAGTTTGATTAAACTCTTCGCGTAACTTAATAAATAGCCGGTGTAGTTCAAGCGCGTTGGCCGAATCAAGATTGCCCGATGGCTCATCGGCAAATATTAACGCCGGGCCGTTAACCAGGGCGCGTGCCACGGCCACCCGTTGCTGTTCGCCGCCCGATAGCTCATTTGGCTTATGATGCAGCCGGTCGCCCAGCCCCAATAATTCTAATAAGCTGATTGCTTTCTTTTCGGCTTCTCCTTTTGAAACACCCGCTATGAATGCCGGTATGCAAACATTTTCAATCGCATCAAATTCAGCTAATAAATGATGAAACTGGAATATAAAACCGATCTCCTTATTCCTGAACGCACTCAAATTTTTGTTGCTTAACTGGTTCAGTTCTTTGTTATTTATAAAAAGCTGACCCGAATCGGATTTATCTAAAGTGCCCATTATATTTAACAAGGTACTTTTACCCGCCCCTGATGCACCAACAATGGTTACAATTTCACCTTTCTCTACATCAAGGTCAACACCCTTTAGTATTTGAAGCTGGCCGTATGATTTATGAATATTTTTTGCCTTAAGCATGGGGCAAAGGTAATTGTAAAAGTTGTATTTGTTGTAAGGGTTGTAGAGGTTATAAATGTTGTAAGGATTATAAACATTTGCAAAGGGTATAAATGTTAATCGTTTCAATTATATAAAATAACTACTACAACTTCTACTACGCTAATAACATTTTCAACCGTATGTAAAATAACTACTACAACCATTATAACCTTTACAACTATCTTCAACTTTATATGTAGCTTTACTGCAAATTCTTCAAACTATATGAACATTCACGAATACCAGGGTAAAGCCATTTTAAAAAGTTTTGGTGTCAGGGTACAGGAAGGCATTGTTGCCGATACTGTTGAGCAGGCTGTTGAAGCCGCTAAAAAATTAAAAGAAGATTATAATTCAAGTTGGGTAGTTATAAAGGCCCAGATACATGCTGGTGGCCGCGGCAAAGGCGGCGGTGTGAAGCTGGCTAAAAACCTGGATGAGGTAAAAGAAAAAGCCTCCAATATTCTTGGCATGCAACTGGTTACACCGCAAACCGGTGCCGAAGGCAAGTTAGTACGTAAGGTATTGGTTGCGCAGGATGTATATTATCCCGGCGAAAGCGAAACCAAAGAATTTTATATCAGTGTATTATTAGATCGTGCTAAAGGCCGTAACATCATCATGTATTCAACCGAAGGCGGTATGGATATTGAAGAAGTAGCTCAGCATACGCCACACCTGATCTTCAAAGAAGAAATTGATCCTAAAGTTGGTTTACAGGGATTTCAGACCCGTAAAATAGCTTTCAACTTAGGTTTATCAGGTGATGCCTTTAAGGATATGACCAAGTTTATAGCCTCATTATATAAAGCTTATGATGCTACAGACTCATCCATGTTTGAAATTAACCCGGTATTAAAAACATCGGATAATAAAATATTAGCTGTTGATGCGAAGGTAAACCTGGATGATAACGCTTTGTACCGTCATCCTGATTATGCCGCAATGCGCGATACTAACGAGGAAGATCCTACCGAAGTTGAAGCAGGCAAATCAAACCTTAATTATGTAAAGCTTGATGGTAACGTAGGCTGTATGGTTAACGGTGCCGGTTTAGCTATGGCAACTATGGATATTATTAAAATTGCCGGTGGTGAGCCAGCTAACTTTTTGGATGTTGGCGGTACCGCCAATGCGCAAACCGTTAAAGCCGGTTTCAATATCATACTGCAAGACCCTAATGTAAAAGCCATACTCATCAATATTTTTGGCGGTATTGTTCGCTGCGACCGTGTTGCACAGGGCGTAATTGATGCTTATAAAGAAATTGGCAATATTCCTGTTCCTATCATTGTGCGCCTGCAGGGCACAAATGCCGAGGAAGGCAAAGCGTTAATAGACAATTCAGGGTTAAAAGTTTACTCTGCCATCTTGCTAAAAGAAGCGGCTGAAAGAGTCAAGGAAGTATTGGCGTTATAAAATATTTAAAGATAGCGATGGGCTTGAAACCCATCGCTATTAAAAAGTCCCTGATATTGGTTATCTAAAGCCCTTATCACTCAAAAAATAACCGTACTTTTGCGCAAAATTACAAGTGCAGTATGATCACGGTATCCAATCTATCTTTACGCTACGGCAAACGGACATTATTTGAAGATGTCAACCTTAAATTTACACAAGGCAACTGCTATGGCATTATCGGTGCCAATGGCGCGGGGAAATCAACCTTTTTAAAAATTCTTTCGGGCGAAATTGACCCCTCAAGCGGCATAGTAAGTTTTACTCCCGGCGAGCGCATGGCCGTATTAAGCCAAAACCATTACGCATTTGATGATTTTACGGTGATTGAAACGGTAATGATGGGGCATAAAGAAATGTATGCGGTAATGAAGGAAAAGGATGCCATATACCTAAAGGAAGATTTCAGCGATGCCGATGGCGAGCGCGCGGGCGAGCTTGAAAACCTTTTTGCCGAAATGGATGGCTGGAATGCCGAAAGCAATGCCGCGACCCTATTGAGCAACTTGGGCATAAAAGAAGAATTTCATTATAGCTTAGTAAAAGATCTCGACAATACCCAAAAGGTACGTGTATTATTAGCCCAGGCCCTTTTTGGCAAACCTGATATATTATTACTGGATGAGCCCACCAACGACCTCGACATCCATACCGTAAGCTGGCTGGAAGACTTTTTAGCGAGTTATGAGGCGATTGTTTTAGTGGTATCGCACGACAGGCACTTTTTAGACACGGTATGTACCCACGTTGTGGATATTGACTTTGCTAAAATGACCATCTATACCGGTAATTATACGTTCTGGTATGAGTCGAGCCAGTTGGCTTTAAAGCAACGGTCTGATCAAAATAAAAAGACAGAAGATAGAGTAAAAGAGTTACAGGAATTTATCCGCCGTTTTAGCGCCAACGCATCAAAATCAAAGCAGGCCACCAGCCGTAAAAAGGCCCTGGACAAAATTAACATTGACGAGATACAGCCGTCGAACCGTAAATATCCCGGTATTATATTTAATAATCAGGGCCGTGAGGCTGGCGACCAGATATTACAAATTGAAAATTTAAGCAAAACCTTAAATGGAGAACGGCTATTTGGCAATGTAAGGCTAATGGTGAACAAAGGCGATAAAATTGCTGTACTATCGCAAAACAGCTTGGCTACAACCGCGTTTTATAATATTTTAACAGGTCGCGATAAGGATTTTAAAGGTGAATTTAAATGGGGAGTAACCATTAACGCCGCTGATATTCCTATCGACAATGCAGAGTACTTTAAGGGCAAGGACGATAACCTGATAGACTGGCTGCGCGAATACTCGCCCGGCGAAAAGGACGACCAGTTTATCCGCGGCTTTTTGGGCCGAATGCTGTTTAGCGGCGAGGAAGTATTGAAGAAAAGCAACGTGCTATCAGGCGGCGAAAAAATGCGCTGCATGTTTAGCCGCATGATGCTGCAACAGGGCAACCTGTTAATGTTTGACGAGCCCACCAATCACCTTGACCTGGAATCTATAACCGCGTTAAACAACGGTATGAAGGATTTTAGGGGTACTATGCTGTTCACTACCCGTGACCACGAACTGGTGGAAACCGTTGCCAACCGCATTATTGAATTAACACCGGGCGGTATAATTGATAAACTAATGACCTATGACGAATACGTTGAAAGCGATGCCGTACAAAAGCAGCGCGATGAGATGTATGCAATGGCTTAGTGAGGCGAAAGGTAAAAGGTTAAAGGTTTGCAGGTTGATCTATCAAAAACATTGTATTACTCTACCTTATATTTATATACCTGCCTGCCTAAGTTGCCGTGGCCATCTATGCCCTCAACTACCACCCTGTGGATGCCTTTGCTCGCGGCGGTAAAAAACTCAATGCTCGCGTTACCATTATTGTCGGTGTAAACATTCGGGGCCCAGTACAAGGTAGTCCGCATATCTGCCGTATTCATATTTGTTTTAGGGTTATCGTACCTGGGTAAATAAAACTCCCTGCCTTTTTTAAAACCCATGGCATTGTAATTAAGTACGTCTGTTGAAACGTATTTATAAGAATATTCTGTAGGGCCACGTTTTGTGGTAATTACCAACACGCCTCCTCCTCCAACTGCGCCATACAAAGTGCTATTAGCCATGCTGCGCAGCACTTCTATGCTCTCAACGTCTTCAGGCCTTATTTCATCCAATGAAAATCTTGCTGAATGATTACCTATATCCGCGCTATTCATAGGAATTCCATCCAAAATAACCAACATCGGAGCTCCTGCTGATAATCCACGATTAGAAAAAGCTTGCCCTGTTTTAAGATTGAACTTAACAAAGCTTATCTTTCCTTCCAGGCATTGCGCAAGTGTTACACAAGCGGATTGGGCCAAATCTTTAGCGGTTATAATTTGATCTGCTACACCAACGCCGTTGCGGTTCTCGGATCTTGTAAGCTGCTGCGCCTTTTCTGTAACATTTACCTCTTTTAACAAAGTTGAACGTGTTGCCATCCCTGTTTTTAAAAGATATTCAAATTGTTCTTTACTGTTTTTAAGATAGGGTACCATAGCGCTGTTTATCTCTGCTATGGCGTTGTTCCTGTAATGAGTAATTAAAGGCCCCCTTTCATCAGCTACCATTATCCTGATATTACTTTCCTTGTTATTGGTACGCGCGTCAATAACAAAGCGGGTACTATCGGTAAACAATAAATTATTAAAAGTGAACCTCCCCTCAGCCGAGGTAAGCGTGTCTAATAAAAGCAAACCATTTGTATTGGTGAACAGCGTTACTTTATGCCGCCCAACAGGCTCACCGCCGCGTGTTGTTAAACGGCCGGTGATACTTAATGCCTTCTCCGCTTCAAACTGCTGCGCGGGGAAATTGTCATTCAGCACCTGTTTCCATACAAAGCGACGATAACCCTGGGTGAGCATCAGCGCGTCAAGATCATCACGGGTTTGCGCGCTAACATTAACAAAATAGTAATTTGGGTTTTCAATATATCCTTTCAGATCAGAGGTAAGTAATAAATTACTTATAATGGTGCTTTCTGCTGATTCATCGACGGAAACTTTGTTTTCATCTGTTACAGCCACAGAAAAATTGCCAACTGCTGGCTTTCCTGCGGCATCGGTTGCTAAAATATCAAGCTTTACTTTTTTACGGGGCGCGTAGCTTCGCTTATCAGTATTAACGGACAATTTAAGCAGGTCGGGGTTTTGGATGAAAACCAGCCGTTCGCTTATCGGTTCGGCAGTTGCCGAAAACACGGTAAATTGCACTATACCAGTAGGAAAGCGACTTTTGGCTATCGTTGCCGTATATAAAGGTTTATTAAGCTTTGCTTTAGCAGCATAGTATACCTTACCGTTTTGCTGGGCTACGATATTGATCACCCTATCACCAATGGTTGCAATAGGTTCGCTGACATGCACCTGTAGGGATAAAGTTACAGAATCGGTATTCAACACCCCCATCGTGATTCCTGTTTCGGCTACTACAGGCAAGTTAACCTGGGTTTCAATACCATTAGGTAGTGTATAAACCGCATGATAAGCCTTTCCCGGTTCAGGAATAAACGAGAATGTGCCCATACCGAAGCGGGCCATACCTAATTTAGTTATTTCATTATTTTGGTTATCCTTTATCACCCCTTTTATGTCTACCCCCAACCCATCTTCCCCCGTTGCTTTAAAGGCTACTTTACAAGGCAAGTTAGCTACCATATCCCCTCCTTCGGGAAAGAACTGTACATCAACTTTTGCAGACGGGATATTAATGTTGAACGATTGGGTGTCTGTTTTTTTATCGGCATATTTGATCGTAGTTATCAATTGGCCCGAGTTGATATTGGTTGTTGTATTATTTACAAAGCTTATGTTCAACACGCCCTTACCATCAGTAATACCACTACCTTTAATTGTAGTTGCTGCTCCAGTACGCAAGTCATATTTCACTTCCTTATTGGCATAAGGCACACCATCTAAATCTGCATAGGTAACCAGGGCGGTTACTTTTTGTTGTCCATTTTGGGTAGCTAAATTATAAGCTATACGGGTGAACACATCGTTACTCACTGAATTGCCAATCATTAACTCTTTATCAAAGAAATATTCATCGCCTGCATTGCGCATATAATTGGTATAAGCCCTTATATGGTAGGCACCTGCCTTCAGCGTATCAGGAAGTGCGAGATCGCCCGAGGCTAATCCGTCTACCAGGGCCAGTTTATCAGCGTGCCTGATGATACCTTGCCCGTCTATCAGTTCTACATTTAACACGCCACTTTTTGCTGATAACTGGTGCTGCTGGCCTATAACCGTGTAGGCTTTGAACCATATCTCCTCGCCTGCGGCATAATATGGTTTATCAAATTGCAAATACACCTTTTCCTGGAGGTTCGTTTCGTTCCATTTATCTAATTGGCTAATTACTTTGGTAATCGCATCATCATCGGTATAAATGAACGAACATGCCGCCATCATGCCAACAGCAAATAAGGCACCGATTGTTATCTTCCTGATACTCATGCTATAAAGTTTATATAGTAAACCTACATAAAAAATTCAATAAAAAAACCCTGATCATATTTCTAAATCACAGCCATTTTTTAAAAACACCTCGTTTGGCTATTTATTAAGAAAAAAGTAGACATCTTAAATATTTGATGCTATATTTGCCACCCTAAAAATAAACGACTCGGTAGCTCAGCCGGTAGAGCAACTGACTCTTAATCAGTGGGTCGAGAGTTCGAGCCTCTCCCGGGTCACCAAAAGCCTTTCAGCATTGCTGGAGGGCTTTTTAGCTAACGGCAAATATCACAGGAGAAGTCGGCTTGATTTTTCTAATATTGTAATGTATATTTAAATATAATTAAGCATGATTAATTAATATGCCTGTCAGTCCCCAAAAGTTTATTTTCGATCTTTCAACAAATGAGATTACTAACCGTTTACAAAACGTGGTTGTAAATATATTGTGTGAACGGAAAGAACAAAATTTACCACTCGTTTATAAAAACTATTTGTGTACCGGAAGAATCAATTTATACATGAATATCCTGATGGTCGTAAATTCCTCATACGGCAAAATTGCAGCAATTCCGAAGAAAAAGTTATCAGGCAACTTTAATAATGTACTTTCTAATTGTTCTGGATAGGCAACGAAGTTTATTCAAACTGTAAAAAAAGCAACTGTCTTAATCAGTGGGTCGAGAGTTCGGGCCTCTCCCTAGTCACCCTTGGAGGTTGACAGTTCAACTTAGTGTCAACCTCCTTTATTTAACTTGTTGATAATCTAAACATACAGGGGCATGTTTATTTGTTTAAGAGTTCGATGTAAATCTGTCAAATTTTTCCAATGTGCGTTTCCATGCAATAGAGGTGATTATTGAGTTCGATCCTCCTTAAAGTGATTCTTTATTCTACCTTATATCAAGCCGCAATAAGACGTGCAGACAAAATAAATCAGAAATAAAAATTGAACAGACCTGTATGTTCAATTTTTAAATTTTACTTTTGTTCTGGTTATGAAAAAAGAAAGTGTTGACGAACGCATCATGCGAACTGCCACCCGGTTGTTTTATACACAAGGCTATAATCTTACCGGTATCAACCAGTTAATAGACGAGGCTGGTATTGCCAAGCCTTCGTTATATAATAAATACAGGTCTAAAAGTGACGTATTGCTGGCTTATCTGGATAGGCAGTCTTTAACATTATTCGGCGCATTAGCTGCGCACCTCAATACAATAAAAGGTGCACGGAATAAAATAATAGGGATTTTTGAATACTCGATCATAACCAATCAAGCTTCTGATTTTGGAGGTTGCCCATTTCTAAAGATCAAAGCGGAGGTAGCTCCTTCAGAAAAAGCGGTTTTAGAACATATACTTGCAACTAAAAATCAATTACGCGGCCTGTTTCTGCAATTGGTGACCGAGCTTGGAGATAAAAAGGGTTTTTCTGATAAGGGGCTGGCAGACATGCTTTATTTTATGCTGGAAGGTTCAAGAGCCAGCGCGTCTGTCACCAGGCAAATTGCTGATATAGAAAGTGCGGCAGAGACGATTAAAAAAATTATATAATTTCCGAATCAATGAAAAATGAACTGCCTGTCTGGTACAAGCAATTAATGCAGAAATATCCTATAGTTACTTTGGAAGAATGGAAACTGCTACACACGATGGCCAGCGTAAAGCACATCAAAAAGGGCGAACCGCTATTGCGGTATGGCTACGTTGCCAGGCATGCCGCTTTTGTTATTTCAGGTATGTTCAAGTTTTCTATTCTTGACGATGTTGGCGATGAAAAGATTGTGAAGTTTGGTTTTCAAAACGATTTTCTAGCCAATTGCGAAAGCTATAATAAAAAAGCACCCTCAGCTTTAAGCATTATAGCAGTTGAAGATGCTGTAGTACTGCATATTAATATCAAACGGATACAACCACTTTATAACCTGCATATGAATTTGCTTCGCGTCAACGTTCAACTGTGCGAGGAATTAATGGCGCAGCAATCTGAACACCAGCACATTTTATCCCTGAGAAGTCCCTTGCAGCGTTATAAATTTTTAATGGAACACCGGCCGATAATCATCCAAAAAATATCACTGACCAATATCGCAAGATATCTGTATATCAGCCGGGAAGCATTAAGCAGGGCGAGGCTGTTTCTTCATAAAAAGCCGCAGAATGTTTTGTGATTTGAATCACGATCAGCAGACCTGCAACCCTATAGTTTTGTTTCAAAAAAACAGTTATGAAACAAGGCATGATTTTATTGCACGGGCTATTTGGTGCACTGAGTAATTGGGATAATGTGATCATGAATTTTAAATCAAATTATGATATCCACGTTCCGGCTTTACCAATATATGAAGATCGCAAAGGCGACGGGCTTGAAAACCTGGTTAAATTTCTGGAGGAATATATTGAATACGCGAAACTTGAAAACCTGATACTGGTTGGAAACTCACTTGGGGGGCATATCGCCATTATATATGCACATCGGCATCCCGAAAAGGTAAGTAAATTAATTCTGACCGGCAGTTCGGGTTTATATGAAAACACAAGTGTAGGTGGTTTTGTAAAACGTGGAAATCTGTCTTATATCAGTGAACGGGTAGCTTATACTTTCTATGATCCGGCGGTGGCCACAGATACATTAGTTGCACAAGTATTCCAAATCACTACCGATAATAAAAAGTGCTTTGCCATATTAAAAATGGCAAAATCAGCTCAACGCAATTACGTAGCTGATCTATTATCCCAAATGTTAACCAAAACATTATTGATATGGGGTATTGACGATAGAATTACTCCCGTAGAAGTCGCCATGGAATTCAAACGGCTAATGCCACAGGCTGATTTGTTCTTGCTGAAAGAATGCGGACATGCCCCAATGATGGAGCGGCCAAAAGAATTCAACAAACTAACGCAATCGTTTCTAAATAATCGGGCCAATGAACCTCTGATCTCGCAGATCGCGCATAGTTCAGATAGTTATGTAGACGATTATATTTTTTTAAATTAAATAAGTTTCTCATGAAAAATAAACAATTAGCACTGATTACAGGCGTAGGTAAACAAACAGGTATCGGTTTTGAAACAGCCCGTCAATTGGCAAACCTGGGCTACCAGGTCATCATAACTGCCCGTAAACAGGAGACTGCCAATCAGCTTGCGAAGATGTTGATCGAAGAAGGCCTTGATATTGTGCCCATGGCATTAGATGTTACAGACGAAGCCATGGTTAAAGTTGTCGCAGAACAGGTTGATCTTCGATTTGGAAAATTGGATGTTTTGATCAATAATGCAACCTTATTCCCTGATAAGTTTGATACGGTTAGTGTAGATATTGCCGATATAAAAAACGTATTTGATTGCAATTTAATTGGTGCTTGGCGTACGATAAAATACTTTACTCCACTGTTAAAGGAAAGTGAACATGCACGGATCGTTAACGTTTCGTCCGGCTCCGGATCCTATGAAGGTGAAGAATACAGCCTTCTTAATCCATGGAGAGGGGTAATTTCCGCCTATAGCATTTCTAAGCTGGCCCTGAACGGTCTTACTTTAAAGGCGGCAAATGATCTGAAAAATGATAATATCCTGGTTAATGCTGCCACTCCTGGTGTAACTGCAACTTACAAGGTTCTGGCAAATTTCGGTGGCAGACCAGTAAGTGAGGGAGCAAAAAGCATCGTATTTGCTGCAACCTTACCTAAAGGGGGCCCGACAGGCAAATTTTTTAAGGATGGTGAGATAATAAGTTGGTAACCTTTCGATTAAATGTAGTGAATAGTCATCGGCTTAAACGACGTTACCCAGCCGTTTGCACTAAGTGTGCTCTCTAACGGACTATAACATAGAAAAAATATTTAACGATTGATTCGTTCTATATTCAGATTATTTTTTTATCATTCGCAGTTTAATATGGCATTAGTCCCGTTAGCCTAACAAGCAGCGCTATTGTCCTTATAGCTTGTTATTGTGATCTTTAGATATAACAATGAAGAGCTATAAAGCAACCACCTATATGAATATTGATTGTAACAATAGCGAAACGGAGCCCGCTTAATTAATATCCCTGTTATGTCATTCAATGAATTCATGTAAAGTTAATTTCCAAACAGTTTAATTTCAAACTAATTTTCATTAATTTGTTTGCAAATACATCTAATGACAAGATCTCTACTTACTTTTCTTTTTATATGCAGTTTCATGACCGCCTTTGCGCAAAAAAAACACACCGTCAGCGGGACCATTAAAGATGCGGCAACCGGCGAAACACTTATTGGCGCTACTGTCAGGATCAAAGAATTACCGTCCAATGGCGCATCCGCCAACAGCTACGGATTTTATTCATTGACAGCTCCCGCAGGCAATTACACTTTGCTATTTTCTTACGTGGGTTACCAAACCGTCGAAAAGCCGGTTTCGCTCCAGGCCGATCAAACGATAGCTGTGGCATTGACATCCAGCAGCAGCCTGACTGAAGTAGTCATCAGCGGCAACCGGCCAAATAACGACCAAATCACTTCTCCGCAAATGGGCGTAGAAAAATTAAACATGACCCAGGTTAACCAGGTACCGGTCGTATTGGGGGAAAAAGATATTTTAAAAACGATCACGCTGATGCCGGGCGTTAAGTCGGCTGGAGAAGGCAATACAGGGTTTTATGTCCGGGGCGGAGCCGCAGACCAGAACCTGATCCTGCTGGATGAGGCTACCGTATATAACGCATCTCATTTGTTTGGCTTTTTTTCTACATTTAACTCTGATGCCATCAAAGATGTAAGTATCTACAAAGGTGGGATGCCGGCGGAATACGGCGGCCGTTTATCATCGGTACTGGATGTAAAAATGCTGGACGGGAATGATAAGGACTTTACAGCCCAGGGCGGCCTGGGATTAATCTCATCCCGTATCAAACTGGAAGGACCTATTGAAAAAGATAAGGGCTCCTTTATGATCAGCGCCAGACGCACCTATATTGATGTTTTTTTAAATGCATCCAAAGATTCTACCATTAAAGGCAGTTCACTTTACTTTTATGATATCAACGCCAAAGCCAACTATCATTTTGATGACAACAATGCGATTTATCTTTCAGGATATTTTGGCAAGGACGTGATCGGTTTAAAGAATACGTTTGGTACGAACTGGGGCAACGCCACCGGGACAATCAGGTATAACCATCTTTTTAACACTAAGCTATTTTCCAATACTTCCCTGGTATTCAGCAATTATAATTATGTTATCCAAAGTTTCCTGAGTGACAATAATTTTAAGGCGACCTCCAAAATAAATGACATCAATTTAAAAGAAGACCTGCAATATTCATTGAACAGCAACCATACGGTGAAATTTGGTGTCAATGTCCTGCATCATACCATCGCGCCGGGTGATATCACTTCAAATTCCTCGTCAAGCTTTAACGATATCAGCGTACAGCAACGCTACGGGTTCGAAGCGGCGGCTTATATCAGCGACGACTGGAAGGCAAGCGATAAGCTGACCATCCTGTACGGCCTGCGGTTGAGCGATTTCCTTTTATTCGGGCCCGGTTCTTTCAACACTTATGATGCCGCAGGGAATGTATTGTCAACTTCAACATACGGATCCGGGCAGGTGGCTAAATCGTACCTCAATTTAGAGCCGCGTTTCTCTTCGAGTTACCAGCTGGATACCGTCAGCTCCGTCAAATTTTCCTATAACCGGAACACCCAGAACATTCACCTGCTGACTAACTCGACCACCAGTTCGCCTACCGACCTGTATGTGATGAGCAGCAATAATATCAAACCGGAAATTGCCGACCAGGTATCGGCCGGCTGGTTCCGGAATTTTAACGATAATATATTCGAATTTTCTGCAGAGGTCTATTATAAGTGGCTGCAAAACCAAATCGATTATAAAGACGGCGCGCAGCTGATCGCTAACCAGGAGGTAGAATCGCAGCTGGTTTACGGCTCTGGCAGGGCTTACGGGATGGAACTGTTCTTAAAGAAAAAATACGGTCGTTTCAATGGATGGATAGGTTATACGCTGTCACGCACCGAAGACAAGTTCGCAGCCATTAATAATGGTAACTATTTTCCGGCAACGCAGGACCGTACGCATGATCTTTCGGTCGTAGGCATTTACCAGCTGAATAAGCGCTGGTCATTCTCCGGCACCTTTATTTATCAGACCGGGAATGCGGTGACCTACCCTACCGGTAAATATGAGGTTGGCGGCCTAACCACTTTTTCTTATTCAGAACGCAACGGTTACCGTGAACCATCCAATAACAGGCTGGATATCGGCGCCACCCTGGAAGGTAAACAGCATAAGAAATACCATTCAAGCTGGACATTCAGTATTTATAACGTGTACGGACACCGCGACCCTTATACCATTACCTTCCAGAACAGCAAGACCGTGCCAAACACTACCGAAGCGCTGGAAACCAGCATTTTTGCAACGCCCATACCTTCTGTTACCTGGAACTTTAAATTTTAACCGGACATGAAATTTTTAAAAATAGCTGTATACTTTTTTTCTTTGTGCATCCTCACCTCCTGTACCAAAGTGATCGACCTGAAACTCGGCAATAATACCGGCGAACTGGTTATTGAAGGTAATATTACCAACACAACCGGTCCGCAGGTGATCATGCTGAGCACTAATGTACCTTTTACGAATACGAACACCTATCCACCGGTCAGCGGTGCTGCTGTCAGCGTAAGCGACCAGAACGGTAATCGTTATGCCTTTACCGAGGGGCCATCCGGCACCTATTCCAATAGCCAGCTGACCGGCATCCCGGGAAATACCTACACCATGACGGTTACTACCGGCGGGAACACTTATACCGCAGCTTCGGTAATGCCTGCGGTAGTTAACCTTGATTCGCTGACTTCAAAAAATGAGGTGGTCCAGACCAGCAACAATCAAAAAATTGTTACCGTCTATTACCAGGACCCTGCAGGCATAGCTAACCAGTACCGTTTTGTAATGTATGTGAACAATGTGCAGGCCGACGATATTTATGCTTTTAATGACCAGTTCAATGACGGGCGGTATGTTAGTATTGACCTGCGTGAAAATACCGGCAGCACCAGTGTGGACAAAGGGATCTTTTCAGGCAATTCCGTTACCGTGGAAATGCAATGCATTGATAAACCAATTTATACGTATTGGGAAACATTGATGCAGGAACGGACGAATGGCCCTGGCGGTGGCGTTTCGCCTTCAGACCCACCGACTAATATCAGCCCGGCGACGCTTGGTTATTTCAGCGCACATACCACGCAAAGCAAAACGATAATCGTGAAATAATTGAAAACATCCTGAAATTTCAGGCAGTGAACGACAATTTGCTACACTTAAGTGCTTTAATTTTATATCCGCATAAAAATCGGCAAGCAATTTCAATCCCCGTCGAAACAGTATCATTTAACAATTTACTGCGGCCCGGAAATCGCCAAAAAGATCTCTGGCTGCCAGTTGGTAGAGTTTGATAAATGCAAACACATTCCGCATATCGGGGTAAGGAATGAATTTTTAAAAGCATTTGTGGCGCAGCTATAAGCATTTTGGTATCAATATTGCAGGAGAATGGGTAATTCAACTAACCACCTATGAAAAAATTTACATTCTTATTTAGCGGGCTGGCGCTGGCTTGTTCGCTTTCTGGCTGCGGCATAATGGAAGATGCCTTTAAAGCAGGCTTTATCATCGCCTTTATCATCGCTGCCATTATCGGCCTGCTGATCTGGATCTTACATTTTAGCTGGAAGTTATTAAAAAAACATGTCCCCGCAGTCCGTGCCTATGTGGAGGTTTTCGCCGCTATGGAAACCGATGCCGGGAGCCATTAAGTGGTTACCGTTGAAATCAAAGCTGTTTTTATTACCTGCCGGCTGGCCAATTAGTGGATCTCGGCGGCTAAATTCACGGGCACAGCTTTTACGGGCAGCGCTCAATGATTTCCGGAGGCATCCATTTGGTGATCAATGCGCTGAGCCAATATCCGCATATCAAACAGATTTTTATCGAGCCAGGTTCCCCGCACTAAGGAATAATTTCAGGGAAGTTTCACCTTATATACCCGGTAAGGATAATTGGTCTGGTCCTGCCCATTATTGAATTTAGGCAGGCGGTTCATTTGCGAACAACTGAAATACAGGTAGCCGTCCGGCGAAATTCCCATGGAATCCGGCCAGCTGATCCGCTGGTCTTTCACCAGGGTATGCAATTGACCGTCGGGGCTGATGTAGGTAATTGCATGTTTGGGCGAATCGCTCAGGAAGATATTGCCTTTCGCGTCTGCGGTCATGCCATGACAAACCCCGGTTTCAGCGACCATTTCCACTTTGGCGGAAAGTTCAGTCGCTGTCAACGCCAAGTTGGCCAGGTATTCGGTTTTGACCCGGTAAAGTTTGGTTTGATTGATCGCCCGGAAATAGAAATATTGGTTATCCGTGGTTAAGGCAATGCCGTTAACATTGGAAGAAAAAGGCTTGCCTTTATCATCAATAACATCTTTTCCGTCTATGTGTAGCTTAAAACCGGCATCGGCTTTGGTGGAGGCATCATTTTGCAAGACGATACGTGACTTGCCGGTTTTCAGGCCGAGTACGACGATCGCGCATAAACCGGGATCAGATAGGTAGGCCAAATGATGCAGGTTATCCACCCTTACATCGTTCAATGCGCTTTTATCTTTGGGCAGGTCATCAAAAGTATAAGTGCGTTTTGGCGTGTTTTTGTCCAGGTCGAAGACGACCAGTTTAAATTGTCCCGGCGAGGAATCCAGCACCCATAGCTGGTTCCGGTCATCGGTCCATAAATCCTGGACACTTTTGAAATTCGACTGGTAAGCCGCGCTGGGATAAGGCACCCACCGTCCGTTCTTAATTTCGGTCAGCGCGTATAAAAAAGGCTCATGATGCGGGAAGGAAACAAACAACCTGCCGCTTTTCGGCGCTACTTTTGTTCCGATACACTGGTTTTGCCCGAAGGCTGCCACTTCGGTCAGCCCGGACTGAGCATTGGCCAATGTGTTTACCATCGTCATCCCTGTTATTATCCATAAAATAGATCTCATTTTTTTCTTTTCAGGATAACCCGGATACAGGGCAGCTTGTTTGCTAATTTTTTATTTAAAACTGTGCCGCCACAGTTGATGTCAATACTGAAATCAACGATCATGAAAATACGCCTGCCGTTAACATCGCTTTCCTGCCTGCTGGCCTTTTCCGGCGTAGCACAAAAACCGAAAGTTGCCGATTGGGTGATGATCACCATCTTTTTTAAGCACCAGCAGGATAAAAACCTGGACTCGCTGCAGGCGATCCAAAAGAAAAACAAGTTCGGCGCATTGTTCCCGCCTGCCGGCGTAGGGTCGTATCCTGGTATGTCATGATGGGTATCGGGCAGGTCGTAACCGTAAAAATCCCTGCCGCTAACCTGCGGACATAGAATACAGGCATCGAAAAAGGTGCCCGGGGCGTTTTCAATACCGAATTTTACCCGACCTATAATTATATGCCCTTCTGGAAGGATGAACAAAAGAAAGTTAGCGGCCAATAATACCGCTTGATTTTAACGGGATTGATTTATCTTTACCGAAATGAAAAACAAACTGACTTTATGCTTAGGATGCTTGCCGGCCCTTATCCTGATCTCCCTGGGCAGCGTTGGCTATAAGTTCGTCGCTACTATTACCGAACACCGTTTAACACAACTTACTATAAAATAATTTGAGTTCACTCGACGATTCGGGCGCGATCTTTCATTACCACCGGGAGATGATAGCGGTACATGGCAGAGACAGCAGTTTGGCCCTGGGCTGGCGGGAAGCCGCAGACCAACAGGCCCGCTTCGGGGTATTGGCCGGTATGGCGAACCTGGATGGCTGCACTGTACTGGATGCGGGATGCGGTTATGCGGACCTCCTGCCCTGCTTATCTGCGCGCTATCAAATTTCACATTACTGTGGCATCGAGCTGATACCCGAATTACTGGATGAGGCCTCAAAACGGTACGGGCACTTAACCTATACAGCTTTTATTTCCGGCAATTTCTTGAGCAGGCAATTACCTGCGGCAGATTATGTACTGGCCAGCGGCTCGCTGAATTACGGCAGTTCCGACCCCGCCTTTATTTATAAAGCCATCAGCAAACTTTTTGGGGCATGTACTTGTGGCCTGGTTTTTAATCTTTTAAAAACAGTACCTAAAAACGGGTGCCTGGTAGCTTATGAACCGGATGATATATTGGCTTATTGCCGTACGTTAAGCGGAAAAATCGTTTTCAAAGCGGATTATGCGGAGGAAGATTTTACAGTTTTAATACAACGTTAAAAACTGCCGGTACCCCAAATGCCCGTGGGCGCGCTATTTTATTGGCTGGGCAATTCAAAGAAAAATGCGGAGCCCTCGTTCAATGCGCTTTGTACTCACATTTTACCTCTATTGCCTTTTGATGATCTCGTAGCAGATATACAAACCGACCCCCAGGCTCGACATGTGCGCGGCCAGATTTTCCACACGGTAAAAGCGGTTAAGTCAGCCCGCGCTTAAAAGCTGCTGGGGTTGACCGCCATGTCCGCGGCTGGGAAAAGTCCAGCGAATGATCTCATGTCTTTCTTTTTTAGGTAAATAGATGCCTATGCTATACAATTTGGATACTAACTGAATTACCTGCTTTATTTTGGTTGGTTTTACCATAAAAGTGTAGCTGATTTGAGACAGACTACGTAAATTAAATAATTCCCTATTTACTTTGATGGACAATTACAAATCCAGGCAAATATCTATCATCAAAATTTCATTAAATAGCAATTAAATATATTCCTATATTTTTTTGATTGATTTCGATAAAATTCGACGAAACAATTCACGGATTAGAAACAGGTATAAGTCATAAAAAGAATCGCTTTTGTTTAAAAAATATTAAAACTTAAATATTAAAAAAATGTAATATATAATTAGTGTACATCATTGATTTACAGTATATAATTAATAATACAAACAAGAGTTTATACATCGTTGATTCATTAAATGACTGAAGAATTGAGGCCTACTGGTATAGAGGCAATCGGGAATATTTCCTGGGGTACGCATTTTTGTCATTTTTACGAGACTAAAAAAGACCTGTTATCTATACTTGTGCCTTTTTTTAAAGCAGGTTTGGAAAATAATGAATATTGCCTTTGGGTGACTTCAGCGCGTATTTCAATAAAAGAAGCCTTTATTGCGTTGAAAGAAGCGGTTCCGAGTTTTGACCAACATTTGCAGCGCGGCAGCTTTGAGATAATGACTCATACTGATTGGTACCTAAAGGATGGAAAACTTGATTTGGACAGTTCGATTCCCTCTATTTTAGACCGGCTTCGGATTGTGTCGCAGCAAAATTTTGAGGGATTAAGGGCCAATGGAGATGAATCCTGGCTTGACCGGGAAAATTGGAAAAATTTCATAGAATATGAAAGGACATTGAACCCGCTCATTGCCAATAAACGACTTATAATTATGTGCACCTACCCATTACAGAAATGCGTGGCAGCAACAGACATATTGGATATTGCGCTTGTTCATGAATATGCTGTTGTTAAAAGAAAAGGAAAATGGGAAACAATAGAGGCACCTGGAATTAAAAAAAGCAAAGCCCATTTGCAACACGAAAATGAAATGCTGGAAATTAATATCGCCGAAACGACCAAGGAACTTGCGAAGATGAGTAATACACTTGATAAATCACAGTCGCGGCTGCGAGCTATATTTAATACTACTGATATTGCCTTTTTGCTGCTGGATACAGATTTCCAGGTGTTGACTTTTAACACTATAGCCAATCATTGGGCCGAACTATCGTTCGGAATAAATTTGGAAGAAGGAGTCAATTTTGTTGGGCTGTTAAAAGAAGAACGCAGGGTACCGGTTAGGGACATGATGAATTCAGCTTTGGTTGGCGTTAGCTTTAATTATGAAGCCAATTATCCCTTGCAGGATGGATCAGGCGTGTGGTATCGCATCAACATCGACCCCGTAAAAGACCTTAAAAATCATATCATAGGGATTTGCTGCTCTGCCACAAACATCACAGCCGCCAAAATTGCCGAACTGGAAACGATAAAAGTGAGTAACGACCTTGTGCAGCGGAATAATGATCTCGAACAGTTCGCCTACATTGTTTCTCACAACTTGCGTGCGCCGCTGGCAAATATTATTGGTTTGTCAAAGATATTAAAGCAGGACGATCTTCCGGTAAACGAAAAAATTCAGTCAGAAGAATTTCTTTTTCAATCTATCTTAAAGCTTGATGAAATTGTTAAAGATCTGAACCATATTCTTCAGGTAGGACGTGACATCAATGAAATAAAAGAAATGGTTCTCTTTTCTGAACTGGTTAATAATATACTAACTGGTTTTCAATTATTAATCGTGCAGGAGAATATTACTATAACTACTAATTTTTCGCAAGTGGATAGAATTTTTACAATTAAGAGTTACCTGTACAGCATTTTTTATAACTTGATTTCCAACAGCTTCAAATACCGCCAATCCAACATGCCCCTGGTTATTGAAATCAATGCATTGATAGAAGATAACAAAGTAACAATCATTTTTAAAGATAATGCCCGTGGTATAGACCTCGGTGCCAAAGGAAAAGAAATTTTCGTTCTCTATAAGCGTTTCCACCTGGACACTGAAGGGAAAGGTATTGGCTTATATATGGTTAAAAGCCAGGTAGAAGCCTTAGGGGGAAGTATTTACGTTAGCAGCCAACCTAATGTCGGTTCAATATTTTCGGTTGAGTTACCAATCCTTATTCTTTAGATCTCAAAGCAACAATTCTCTTCATATCTTCAATAAAAGAGTTCGACATTTGTACCTTTAGGTCACGAAATGAAGTATTCTGAATTGAATATTTCCCTTTTTATGAAGTCACCAATCTGAATAGTATCCTATTAAACCGACTTTCAAAGAATCAAAAAGAATTCGCGTTCAGACGTTTCGCAAGTTGATATTTTTTGAGGTATAAAGCTTATCATCATCGGTAATAATTATTACTTCAATGTTCTTCATTTGGTTGATCAGGTCCAAGCCTGCTTCAACGCCCATAATGGTTACCGGGGTGGCCATAGCATCGGCAATTTCTGCGTTAGTTGTAATGATTGTTACACTTTTAATACCGGTTACGGGGAGGCCGGTTCGCGGGTTGATCGTATGGGAATATTTTTTGCCATCTATAATAATAAACTTCTCATAATTCCCAGAAGTTGCCACGGCCAAATCAGATATCGTTAAATAAGAAAATACCTGATGCGAAGCATCCGGATTAACAATCCCAATGGTCCACTTTTTGCCGTCAGGTTGCAGGCCCCATGCAGTTAAATCGCCGGATGCGTTGACAACTCCGCTTACAGCCCCTTTTTCTTTCATAATCAATTTAGCGCGCTCTGCTGCGTATCCTTTACCAATCCCGCCAAAGCCTATACGCATTCCGGGTTCGTGCAAAAAGACAGTGCAGCTTTTTTCGTCAAGCGTAATGTTTTGATAATTAATGAGGCGGACCATTTTTTTTGCCACTTCCGGATCGGGCAAACGCTTCATTTCCTGGTCAAAGTTCCAAAGGCTTTTATCAATAGACCCATAGGTAATATCAAACGCGCCCTGTGTTAATTTTGAAATACTGACAGACCTTTTGATCAGCTCAAAGGTTTCACGGCTAACGGCTACAGGATGAATGCCTGCATTGCTATTGATTTGATTGGTTTCACTATCGTCACTAAAGGTGGTCAATAATTTCTCTATTCGTTTTATCTCGTCAATGCCGGCATCAATTGTTTCATTTGCCCATCGTTCATCAGCGGCAACAACGCTTAGTTCAAAGCGGTTCCCCATCAACTTACAGCTTTTCTTAAAAACCTGGTACACGGTCATCAAATTGAAATAAGTTAAACCGGAATTTGCACAAAAAAGCTAACCGCTTATTTGAACCCTAAACTTAAGGAAATCACGTCAGACATCAAATCAGTGTTTTGTGCGTAATGCCCATACCTAATTTCCAGCTCATGCAATCCCTGCCATCCAAAAACTCCGGCAGGCGGCGCTATTCTGAAACCTACCCCAAAAAACTGGCTGGTAAATTTGGCATATTCATAATTGCTGGTAAAATACTGCTCTGTCGGACTGGCCTCCTCATAGGGCGAAAAATACCTTGCGGCCGTTTGCTGGTAGTAACGATAAAATGGAGAAATGGAAAAGAACGGGGAAATTTTATAAACTACCTCCAGGTTTGCGGTATTAGCGCGTATGCCCCAACTGTCGGCATAATACCGGTAATAAGAGCGCAAAATAATGTTATCGCCCAGGAAATAGTTGGCCCTGAAACCCAGTGGTAATTTAAAACGGGATGAAGGCAAGCGTTCGATAGTGTCTTTACCGTTAGAAAAATATACCCGGTGAAACGGCAGGCTTAAAAAGCCATTCTGACCTACGACATCGCCCAAGATAGCGACCTGTAACCGTGAATTTATAATTTGCGAATAACCAAAAGCCGCTGAATAAGTTTTGCGGGGCGCGCTACCGAAATCATCCCGATTACCTCCATGACCATTAGATTTGTCGGAGGTAACAACAGTGCTTACCGGCTCAAATTCGGACGGATATATCAACGTTACATTATCAAAGTATCCCTGGAGCTTGGCGCTGAATTCACCGTTCTTGTTATCAGTTTTGACGGAGAAATGCAGATCAGTGCCGAGCGAGTTATAGTTGTATTCGTTAGAATAATACGTCCCCACACCAAAGGTATTACCTGTTTTAGCGCTTTCAACGGTCCAATCAACGGATGGATATATCCTTGTGCCCGTTGGGCTTGAAGCACCTGTTTTAGACACAAAAGCCTGTGAGGCTGCTGTATGATAATCGAATCCAAGGCCAACGGCCAGGGTGTTTTTGTTTTGATGGTTGCCAGTCCATACAAAATTCAGGTCAAGGCCATTGGCTATATCCGTTACACTTTCAGTGCCGATACCGCCGGTAACGGCAGAATGGTCGCCGGTTTGTGTATAATAGCTGGTAACAAAATCAATTTCATCCAACCGCAATTTTCTCGGGTTATAATGAGTTGAATCCTGATTTGGCGGTTGTGTTACGTTATATAAGGGTTTTGTATTTGAAGTGTCGCGCCTGGTTTGTGCATAGGTATTTATCCGGCATAGCATTGAAAATCCAAAAACCGTGAGGTAAATTTTCTTCATAATGATCGTTCGTCCTTAATTCAATAACTAATTACAGCCGCAGCCACCACCGGTTTTGCCAGCATTCGCGCCTGACGCTGCTTCACGATAGGATTGAAAATTCAACTCATTTTTCTCAACCTTTCGATTGCCTAAAGCCATCTCCGAATCATTTATTCTGTTTTTTTGGTATTCTTTTAGATTAACGCATGAAGTAAACGCCGTAACCAACAAGATGCAGGTTAAAGTGATAATAATTTTGTTAGTCATTAAATGGGTATTAACTAAATATGAATTAATTACAATTTTTATTTGACGCTACTCGCAAATACGTTTATCTGACCGACAAATTGTTCGGGCGCTTCGTTAGGGAAACCATCCCAATCTTTTAAAATTTTTCCGTTCTCATCAACCAGTAACGTATATGGAAATTTGCCATCAGGATTATATTTATCAGCAAGCTGCTCATTTCTTTTTGTCTGTTCTTTACTTAGCTGGTTTTTCTTTTGTCTCGGAAAATCTGCCCTAACTAAGATCAAGTGATCTGATGCATATTTTGTAAAGGCATCATTTTCTAAAATCTCCTTTCTCTCCCGTATGCACGGCCCGCACCAGTCTGACCCTGAAAAGTTAATGAGTATAAGTTTATGTGATTGTGATGCTTCCTGTTTCGCTTCGCTAAAGTCACCCAGCCAGGTAACGCTTGCAGTTAAACCAATAATAAATGAAATGATCAATACTTTCATAATAACAAGTTTAAATAGACAACTAACTGTCTATTTGTGCAGTTGAAACGTTACCAGGTAACAAAATATTATAATGTTAACTTTATATTAACAACAATAACCATCAATTCTGAAGCAATTCTGAATTTAAGAATGTTTTAACAGTTTTTAACTTTTTGACACTCTTTGGCGCATTTTCTGCACAATAAAAGCAAAACAGGCAAAATGTTTATGCGGCTTCACAAACCTTTTCTTTCCCCGGATGTAATATGTTGTGATTAATTATTCACATTTCAAACGGCATTTTAAACTAATTAAACCCGGGTTATGCACCAGCCGCAAAAACCAATCAACAGAAACCTGCTCGAAACTATATTGGTCGTATTGCTTTTTATTGGCCTGCTGTACGCATTATACCATGTACTGGAGGTGTTTTTTGGCGTATTGACTTTTGCGCTGGTTTTTGCAGTCTCTTTTGCAAAACCTTATGGATGGCTGGTCAAAAAATTCAGGCAAAAAAGAAAATTAGCCGGCGTGGTTTACGCCCTGCTGCTTATCCTAATCGTCGCCCTTCCGCTCACCTTTCTTATTGCTTCCATGAGCCGGCACCTAAAGGATGTATCCGATTGGATCGCGCTGGTCAAAACACAAGGGCTGCCCGCATTGCCCGGACCCATCGCCAACTTGCCGCTGATTGGTACCAATATCTCTGATTTCTGGGCTGGTTTCCAGCAGAGTCCAAAGGAAGCTATTCATTTACATGAACACCAGTTGGATTTGATCCTGCGTCACATACTTACCACCGGGTTAGGCGTAATTGGTGTGGCGCTCGAGTTTATTTTGGGTATCATCATTTCCGCGTTTATGCTCGAAAGAGGCGACCGCTTATATCTTCCGGTTAAAGATACCCTCAGGCACCTTGCAGGAGAGGTACAGGGGAATAACCTGCTGGAGGCCATCAACCAGGCCATTCGCGGCGTATCCATCGGTGTTATGGGTACCGGGTTCATAGCCGCATTTATTGCCTGGACCGGGCTTATGCTGGCGGACATCCCCTTTGCAACCGGCATTGCAGCGTTGATATTTTTTCTTGTCGTCATCCAGGCCGGCGCTCTTGTTGTTTGGATACCACTGGTCATCTGGTCGTTTATCCGGGGCGATCACCGCACAATTATTATCCTGGTGATATACCTTGTTATTATCACTGTTGTTGATACAATTATCAAGCCTATCCTGATCGCTAAAAGTGCAAAACTGCCGTTCCTGGTGCTTTTTTTGGGCGTGATAGGCGGCCTTGCGGCCTGGGGATTTACCGGAATGTTCAAAGGCGCAATTATTACTGCTGTTTTCTATACCATTTTCAATAACTGGCTCCTGGCAAAAAAAACGCAGCCTGTTAATTAGCCGGATTTTTATTCTTTTTTGAGTTTAATGATCATTTTGTTGATCATCATCAAACTGTTTTGCAACTCATCCATCGTTAAACCCGCTGAAGCTATTCCATAAACTTCAGCGACCCAGGGGTTCAGTGTTTTTTTTAATTTAATGCCTTCGTTCGTTAAATAGATGAGTTTGTTCCGCCGGTCATTTTCATCTTCTACGCGTTTGACGAGTTTGCGTTTGATCAGGTTATCCAATAAATAGGTCATGCTTGATTTATCCCGCAAGGTAAGGTCTGCAATCTCTTGTTGGTTTACACCGTCTTTTTTCCAAAGGCAGCCCATAACTTCCAGCATTTCAAAAGTGATGTTACAGCCATTCTCCTTTATCCTGACCTGTATATACTGGCGGATATGATTTCTTAATTCCGACATCGAACGCCCAAACTCCAGGGCCAGTTCTGCTTTTTTATTTGACTTCATCTGCGTATTCATGACTAAACAAATTAACTATACTATTCAAATTCCTCAATGCGCCGCATCGGCCATGCTCATCTTTGTTTTGGCGTTTTTTATAAATAATAACACTACGGGCACGCAAACCAAAAACAGCAGGCCAACATATAAAAATACGTCCATATAGGATAATAAGGTTGCCTGCTTCTCTACCGAGCCGTCCAGCATGGCATAGGCGGTTTGCCGGGCGGTGAGGCTATCTATGCCCGGCCGCTGCATCAGGCCTGTCGCCAGTTGGGCCACGCGCTGCTGCACATTCAGGTCATTTACATTTAAATGCGTAACCAGCGCGTAGCGGTGCACCTGGGTTTGCCGTGATACAAAGGTCGAGATCAGGGCTACGCCAAATGCACCGCCCAATTGCCGCATCATGCCCGAAAAAGCAGCCCCCTGCCCAATTTCCTGTCCCCTGAGCGTAGAAAGCGACATCGTGCTGACCGGCACCGATAACAGGCCCAACCCCAGGCCACGGACGATGAGTATCCAGAAAAAGTTACCGCTGCTGGTATCCGGCGTAAGTATGCTGTAAGACAGATAACTGTATATAAAAAATATGGACATCCCGATAGCGATGAGATATTTTTGGGGGATACCGCGCTGGATAAGCTGGGCCACCACCGGCATCATAACCGCTACAAATAAAGTACTTGGCAGCATCAGTAACCCAGATTGCAGGGCCGTCCAGCCTAATAGTGACTGCGTATATAAGGGCACTACAAAGGTAGAGCCAAACAGCCCGAAGCCCATTATGAAGGACAGCATGACCCCAATACGCAGGTTACCATTTTTTAGTACCCGCAGTTCGACAACAGGATAGCGGTACTCAAGTTCGCGCCAGATAAACAATAAAATACCAAACACCGAAGTTACCGATAAGATAATGATCACCGAACTGCTGAACCAATCGTCTTCCTGACCCTTTTCCAGGATGTACTGAAGGGAGGATACACCAACAGTGAGCAGGCCAATACCCAGCCAGTCCACCTGGCTTGCCGGACGTTTTTCTTCATATTTAGGGCTCCTCACATAGGCCAGCGTCAGCAGGGTGGCAATTACGCCAATGGGGATATTGATATAAAAGATAAATGGCCATGAAAAATTATCCACAATATAACCACCAATCGGCGGCCCCAGTGTTGGCCCAACAATAACACCCATGGTATAAATAGCCTGTGCCATAGCCCGCTTCTCGGTCGGCCAGCTTTCAGTGATAATGGTTTGCGAAGTAACCAGCAGCGCACCGCCGCCCAGGCCCTGCATAAAGCGGAAGATGACCAGTTCCCATATCCCGGTGGCATTCCCGCATAAAAAGGAACAAACAGTAAAAAGAATAACTGAGGCGGCAAAGTAATTGCGCCGGCCAAACTGCTGCGACAGCCAACTGGTCATCGGCACAATAATTACATTGGCTAATGAGTAAGCGGTAATCACCCAACTGATCTCGCTCAGCGTAGCACCGAGGTTACCCCGCATGTTGGGAAGTGCCACATTGACAATTGTGGTATCGATAATTTCGAGCAAGGCGCAAAATACCGCAGTTACGGTAATAATAATGCGCCTGGGCCCATATTCAACTAAAGATGGTGTTGATGGCATAGTTCAGAGGTAGAATAAAATTAAAGTTATATACTTGATGGTTAAATAACAAACTATTAGGTATAATTTGTTTTTTAAAAAAATGACTTTTTGATTAAATTCTATAGAAACCGTTATCACATTGCGTTGTATTATTTAATAGTTGTATAGCAAATAGTTGTTTGTTCAACTATTTGCCGGCTAATTAACCTCATAATGTTTAACCTTTTAAAATGTAATGATGATGAAAAAGTCAAATTTTTACTACCTGTTTGCTTTCCTGCTGTTTCTAAATTTTAGCGCCCGTGCGCAGGATTTCGCCTTAGGTGCCCGGGGAGGGTTCAGTATCCCTAACCTGAGCGCTGGCGCTAACAATTCAAACCCGCTCAACACGGGCTACAGCTCCAGGCTGGGCGCGGACGCGGGTATTTTTGCCGAGTTCAAATTTTCTGACCTGTTTTCCTTAGAGCCAATGGCCGAATATTCGTCGCAAGGCGGTAAAAAAGACGGGTTGCAGGCCTTTACCACGCCAAATCAGGTTGCCGCCGGCTACCAGGCGCAGGGTGCATCGGCGCCGCCGTACCTGTATGCCAACTATAACAGCGAGGCTAAGCTAAATTACCTGATGGTGCCGGTGCTGGCCAAATTCGGCTGGAACTTTTCAAAGACTTCTCCCTGGGGCATTTATGTAGATGCCGGCCCCTTTGTTGGTTTCCTGCTGAGTGCCCATCAGGTTACTACCGGTTCAAGTCCCTTTTATGCAGACCCGGCAGGCCAGCAGCCTTTACCTTACGGCACGCAATCCTTCAATGCCAATACAGATATCAAGGACCAACTGCATACGGTTAATTTGGGCGCTGAGGCCAATATAGGCCTGCGTTATAAATTAGGTTCCAGTTGTATTTTCATCGAGGGTGGTGGCAACTACGGATTTTTGAATATCCAGCAAGGTACCGCAAATGGCAAAAACGAAACCGGAGCGGCAACGACTGATATTGGCTATGCCTACTGGTTTGGGAAAACCAAATAATTATCAGTTTGTCCGCTATAAAAAATACCAAACCGCCTCTGTTATTAACCGGGGCGGTTTGGTTATACCTACTTAGTAATTTCCTGCACCTCGGTAACTTCCAGCTTATCCGTCATAAAAAACTTTTGATTGTAAGCAGCCATCATACCCATTTCATTTTTTGCCTGGTATTTATGATTAATGGAATAGCCGGTTATTACATATTTTCTTTTAATAGTATCGTTGTCTATCTTAAAAGTATTGTCAATAGGTTTCAGTGTATCGTAACTAATTGATTTGTAGGTTTCATGATTGTTCAAATTTTTAGTCAAATAATCTTCCACATTATCAATTGCGTTTTGTCTTAATATTTCTGACTTGGATTTTTTATTGCATGCGCCTAAACCAAGCGCGATAAAGAGGGTAACTATAAAAAGGAATAATGTTGCGTTATAATTTCTTTTAAACATGCTGTTTTGATTTAAAAATGAGAGCTGATTTTTGAAACGCAAAATAGTTAATTTTACAAACTGTTTTACTTCGTATATAAAACTTTCTTTATCTAAACTTCAAATCCACCTTTTTAATATTAGCCGCTAAAAATCCGAACCAAAAAAGCAGCACCGGTATAATAATATTCAATTGCCGCGGATATGCGCTTAGCGCCCCGCTTAACAATAAATAAATGCCAGCAATTAACAACACCAGCTTTACAGGAAAGATGACCTTGCGCCAGTTGAGCGATGTTAGTATAATACCAATTACCGATACAAATAATGTTAATGATCCAATTAATATATTACCCAATACAGCAGCATCCTGGGTGGCATATGAATAAGGAAAATTGAAAAACATCCTTGAAAAATTGTAGTAGTAATTCTTGAAGAATTTTAAGGGATCATGTTTAATATTCCTGATGGCTGCTTGTTTAAAAAGTTCATCCTGTTCAACCGGATTATGTTTTAATACAGCGCTTATTTCGCGCGAATGGTTCTTTTTCAGATCTGCCGATTTAGATGATGCAGGATACTGGTTGTTTGACAAATCTGGGTTCTTCCAGTCGCCATATTCATTTTCATAAGGTGTACTCATCCAATACAAGCTCATTCCGCCCGAATTGCCCCAATACAAAACCTTCCCGGTCATATAATAGGTGTAAACCAAATAAGGAACCGAAACACCGAATGCGATCAGCAGTATCTTTATCGATTTAAAATAAGTCGGCCGTTTTTTTTTGAAAACAAGCGATACGAAACAAATAAGCAGGCAAATGATAACCACATAGCCAAAAATAATTTTAGTTAAGATTATAAAGCCTAATACCAAGCCCGCAATAATGCCGTGTTTCGTCTTTCCTTGCAGGTAGAAAAGCGTAATTGTGTAAATAAATGCCGATACCAGTAAGCCCGTAAGCGCTTCGGTGTATAGAATGGGCAGCATTGATAACCCATTAGGATAAATAGCTAATAACACGCCAAATATCAGGGCAATTTTTTTATTAGTAACCAGGGTTAACGATTTGTATAAAAATATGATAGCCAGGTATTGATATACCGCGTTCATTAAGGTTATATAAACAGCCGGGATATTTAACGCCACAAACGGCATCAGGATAATGGGATATCCCGGCCCGTTCCATAAATTAATATGCGGCGGCGACGGTGAGTAAAAGCCATGCAGCAGGTTTTTTGCAAAATCAACATATCTTATTTCATCACCATATAATTTGGGCCATTTATTTTTGATGATAAGATAGGCGTAATAAAAAAGAAAAGGAGAGAATATATACCAGGGATTGTGTATGATCTTTTTAATCATGGTAAGCGTTATCGGGAATAAATATACGCTTATCCTGCATGGGTTTTATTAACCGGGATAGTATAATGAAATATCGAGCCATGTGGCTTTTTATTTTCCGCCCATATCCTGCCGCCCAGCATCTGTATAAAATCCCTGCACATAGAAAGGGCTATCCCCGCCCCCTGCTGCGCAGACACGCTTAACTGGTTGGAAACTGAAAACAGCTTACTGATAGTAGCTTCACTCATGCCTGGGCCATCATCCGCTACGGTTACAATAATAACAGCGTTGTCATGTGAGGCGGTTATCATAATTGTGCCTCCCTCAGGGGAATACCTGATAGCGTTAGACAGTAAATTACGGTTAACAAATTGCAGCATTTCCCGGTCAGATAATATCGTCATTTGTTCAGGCACCTTGTTGATGACAGCTATGTTTTTTTCTTCTATCTGTTGATTAAATATAGCGGCCGATTCGTTAAACAGACCGCGAAGCAGCAGCGTTTCACCTTTAAACTGGTAGCCAGACATCTGCTGCTTTATCCATTGCAATATGGTATCAAACGACTCGAGCATAAGCGAGGCATCCCTTTCTATATCGCCGTAAAATCTTTCCATTTCAGTTGCTGTAAAACCCCGGTTTTCACGCATCATCCGGGCTATACTTATAGTTGATACCAGGGGTGCCCTAAAATCATGTGCCAAAATAGAAATAAGCTTATTTTTAAATTCATCTGCTTCATGCAAGGTATTGTTTTGCTCCTGTATTTGAAGGTTAAGCTTTGCCTGTTGTTGTTGATTCCTGCGGGAAACCTGGTACAGGCGAGCAACAATAACAATCAACAGAATACTTACCACGCAAGCCTTGATTAGTAGCCATATTTCAGTTTTATCACTTTTATCGGCCATCCCAAGCAAGGTGTTATCGTCCTGTATCTCGTTATATTTAATATAATCACCAATAAACTTTTTCAGGTTACTATTCTCCGCGGCAAGCGCGGTTTCTATTAACCGGTGAACCTTAATTATCTTGTCTTTATCACCTGACAATTCAGTATAGGTTAAAATAACCTTTAATACCTTTACTTTCAGGTAAACATATCCGTTGGTATTGGCCAGTTCATAAGCCCGGTTATAATAACTCAGGACACTATCCGGTTTGGCGGAATAATAATCGGCATACAATCCAAGCGAATTGATCTCGAAAAACTCATTCCCGGTATTTCGCGATTCGGCTAAGGACTGAGCTATCAATGGCAACGCTTCCTGCCTGCGGCCTTTGTTAATCAGGTTGTTGGCTTGTAATTGCATAATGACGATCAGCATCCGTTTATCATTATACCGGGTTGCTATTTCGCGCGATTTATCTATAAAATATTGGGCGCTGTCGGCCGAAAGGGCAGAATTGACAATGCAATAATTGGCATATATAATACTCATCAGGCTATCCTTTTTCAACTGTTTGCCCGTTTGAATTGCCTGGCGGCAATATTGCCTGGCGTGAATGCTATCTGAAACGCCCAGGTAAACGGTAGACATATTCATCAGCACCATAGCGGCATTTGCGGTATCTGCAAGTTGCCGGTAAGCAGGCAATACCTTGCTGTATAATTCTAACGATTCCTTGAATAGTCCCTTAAGATACAAAGCTGTCGCGATAACATTATCGGCACCCGTTTTCCCTTTAATATAATGCAGTCTTATCGCTACGGCTTTCGCTTTCATTCCGTAATAAAAGCAGCTATCCGGATTTTTAAGATGATAAAGCATCCCTATACGGTTAAGGCTATTAACCAGGCTGACACTGTCCTTAACAAAGCGCAGTTTATGCTGTTCCTGCTGTATCTGTACAGACTGGCCCAGGGCAAAATTATGACCAAGAAAAAGCAGCAATATCACGGCAGTATGCCGGACACGTTTGGGTAAATGCATTATAGGTTCGATGTAAAACTAAAATCTAAGATACAGTTTTACAAATATATAACTATTATTTATTTAAGGAGGTATTGTTGAAAGTGTTGTTAATGTTGTGCGAGTTAAGAAACATTTACAGCCATTATAACATTTGCAGCTTCTACAACGTTCTACATTTATAACGCCACAACCTTTATAACTTCCTGAAAAAGTCGTATTTTTGAGCATCTTATCAGCTATGATAATGGCAGCATCTAACTATAAATAAGTACTTGCATGAATACCATCCACAATAAAGATATCGGAACAAAACAAAAAGCGCTTGCCATTAACCTCGACCCTAAAATTTATGGTTCATTTGCCGAAATTGGCGCAGGCCAGGATGTAGCCGCAAACTTTTTCAAAGCAGGCGCTTCATCGGGTACCATAGCTAAAACCATGTCGGCTTATGATATGACCTTTTCTGATGCCATTTATGGTGTACAGCAAATCCGCCGTTATGTAAGCGAAAACCGGCTAATGTCTATGCTTAACCATGAATATGGGTTATTGATTGAACGCCTGGCAGTGCAGCGAGGTGGTACCACAACTTTCTTTGCTTTTTCTGATACCATGTCGGCCCTTAATTATCAAAAAACAAATGAAGGGCATGGCTGGATGGGGATACGTTTCCAGTTGGAGCCTAACGGCGCGTTTAATGATGTGGTACTTCATGTAAAACTGCTTGATAATGATAATAATTTGCAGCAACAGGCAGTAGGCATTTTAGGCGTTAACCTGATGTATGCCTGCTTTTATTATTACGAAAATCCGCCTGTATTTTTACTTTCGCTAATGGATGCTTTATCCAGGGACCGTATCCAGATAGATATGATCCGGTTTGAGGGCCCCGACTTTATTAAGGTAGATAACCGCCTGATGAGCCTGCACCTTGTAAAATATGGCTTTTCGGACGCTGCCGTTTTTGGGCCCGACGGTAAAAACCTGCAACCATCCGAAGTATTGCATAAAAAACATATCGTGGTTATACGCGGGCGTTTCAGGCCGCTTATTAATGTGCATTTGGATATGCTTAATACGGGCGTTAAACAGTTTATGCTGGAGCCCGATGTAGATAAGGCAAATGTGGTGGTCATTTCAGAACTTACACTGCAATCGTTAAAGGAAAGAAATGCCGACGAAACCGCTGAAATTGATGAAAAGGATTTCCTCGACCGGGTGGATATTCTTTGTTCGCTCGGGCAAACTGTATTGATCTCTAATTTTCATGAGTATTATAAGCTGGTAGCTTATCTTTCAAAAATAACCAAACTGAAAATGGGTATGGTTTTAGGCTATCCAAATTTGGAGTATATTTTTTCGGAAGAACATTATAAGGAGTTGCAGGGAGGAATTTTAGAATCTTTTGCTACACTGTTCAGCCGCAATGTAAAGCTGTTCATCTACCCTACCCTTCGCGATGGGGTGATCTATAATTGCCTTAAGTTTAATCCGCCGCCGCACCTTATTGACCTGTTCCGTTACCTGATAGCCAATAATAAAATTGAAGACATCAGGCATTATAACGAGAATAACCTGCATGTGCAAACCGATAAAGTGTTGCAACTCATCAAACAAGGCGCTGAGGGCTGGGAAGAATATGTACCGCCCGAAGTAGCCTCCATGATCAAAGACCGTTGCCTGTTTGGATATAGCTGCGAAATACCCTCCGTTAAAGAAGACATAACTATAAGTGACATTTAGAAAGAACACTAATTTTCACCGACCCAATCCCCTGCTTTACCGATAACTTTAAACATCTTGCAAGGTTTGGCTTCTCTACATTGAGCCTATATCATAGTTTTGGTTAACAATTAACAATCAAACTATGAACACTAACTCAACATTTACCGCCAGCGCAGATGACTACGTAGATATAACCATATTCTTCGGGGAAATAAAGAAAACCATTATCTCAAAAAATTTCCAGGGTGGTAGCGTACACAATATATTTGGCAGTACCCGCCTTGATTTTACCAATGCCGATATAACCGGCGTAGTGGTGCTGGATATTTCACAAACATTTGGCGAAACCAAATTAGTTGTGCCCCGAAACTGGCGTGTAGAAACCGATGTGTCGCATTTTTGCTCGGTTATTGAAGATAAGCGCCGGGACTTGAGCGAAACCCGCAATTCCAACAAAGTACTGGTAGTCACCGGCATATCGGCTTTCGCGTCAGTTAAGGTAAAGAATGGGTTATAATGTCGTCAGGGTTGGTCGGGTGTAGAATTATTTGATTCCATTTCGTCCAATGCCTGGTGTATTTGTTTGATATCTATCTGCTCCTTCATTGCCTCCAGTTCTTCATCCTTTTTGCTGTCTAACCCAAGCCGCTGGTGTATTTCGTGCAGCATATTGAGCATTTTTGTTATTTCATTTTCCGCGCGTACATTAACTTCAAATTCTACCTGGCTCCTTATCTTTTCTATTTTTCCCTGGCGATTTTGATTGATCAGTACCGATACCGACAGCACAATAGCGAATATGGAAACACCCATTTCTAGTATAGGGAATGGAAACGGATCAAACGGCTTTAAAAACGAAAAGAAATTCAGGTTCCAGCATATCCAGGTCATAAAAAGCAACATACAGACTATAAGAAATAGCATGCTGCCTAATATCTTTGTAATAAACTCTGCTATTTTATCAGCCCTCGAATGGTTAAAATCCAGTGAGGATTTTAACTCCTGTTCGGTTTGTTGGTTTTCGCTATTTATTGCCATATTTTTTTTAACCGTCGAGATTATTGCATGCGCTAAAACAAATTACGAAAAATTATTATTATATATTAAAAATTATTTCTTATAACGGCTTTATCACTATACTTAATGAAAATAATATTTACAATAACCCTTCTTTTTAACAGCATTTGCCTGCTTGCGCAAAATACGCCTGTATTTCCAACGCTGGGTAAAGCAATGATAGCAAATCCACAGCCAAAAAAAACAGGGAAGGATACGGTTATAGAGTCGGACACCTCGAAAGAGAATAAAGAGCCGCGATACTTCTACTTATCAGTTAATACCGATGTATTAGTAAATACAAAAGGCGGTGTTGCAAAAAGATTTTCTCCGGCATTTGAATTTGGCCGTACTTACGGCATTTTTGATATTGGCCTGGCTACCGGCAGGGTAAACTCGCTGGGTTCGGGCAGAGATAGTACGGCGTATATTGAATTTCGCCCCACTATCAATATTTTTTCAAAGGGCAGGTTTGCAGAAGGCTTATGTTTAGGCGGCGGCTATGTATTTGGCGCTAAACAAGGCTTAATGACCGAAATTTGCAACAGCATAAACTTTAACATAACCGAAAGGGTGGCCGTAGCGGTAACGCAGGGCTATTACTTTTTCGACGGTGTTAACAGCAGTCGTGCCACGCAATATATGGGGTTTGCATTTACCTATAATTTTTTAAAAGATCATAGTGTCAATAAACAGCGCAAACGGGCGGCTATTGTGAGTGATAATTAGATTATCCTTCTAATACCGAAAGCAAATTATTAATAGCAGCATAGGTCATCTGCCTGCGTGTATAAGCCGCAGCAGTACCTATATGCGGCGTTATAATTAAATTAGGGATGTTGGTTATTTCGGTATCGTTCAACGGTTCGGGGTCGGTCACATCTAAGGCGGTGCAGGCAATAAGGCCGTTTTTTAAATATTCATACAGCTTACTGTTGTTGATCACTTTCCCGCGGCATACATTAATTAAGATGGCGGTTTTCTTCATTAATTTCAGTTCGGCCTCATCAATGTAATTGACCGTATCGGGCTTTAAGGGCAGGTGTAGGGAGATAATATCGCTTTGTTTTAACAGTTCTTCTTTGGTGCAATATTCCCATTCGTTATTGTGGTTATTATTAGCCGTATAAATCACCCGGCAACCAAAAACCTGGAGCATTGTTGCCAGTTTGGTACCAATTTTACCCATACCAATGATGCCCCATGTTTTGCCGACCAGGTTATCGCCCATAAATAGCGTTAACCCTTCTGTATTCCATTTGCCTTGCCGCACATAATTACTTGATGTATTAATGTTACGTATACAATTTAACCCCAGCCCCAACGCCAGTTCGGCGGTTGAATAGGTACAGTCGTCATAAATAGCAATAGTTTTTATTCCTTTTGATGCCAGGAAAGGTTTGTCTAAATAGTCCTGCCCGGTGCCATAGCTTGATATGGCTTTAACTTTAAAATTGTCACCAAACAGCCTGCTGTCAATTTTTACAGTGTGGGTTGTTATTACGCCTTCGTAGGTATTAAATGCGTTTGTTAAGGCTTCATCCGTAATATTGGCACTTTCGGGCCAATAGTCAATTTCAACTTGTGCAAATTGTGATTTTACTTCATCTAAAAAAGGAAGTTTGGTTGCACAATATATTTTATGTGTTTTCATGGACGCAATTGAAAATTATAGGCTAAATTAGTATTATAAAGTTTCACATGATGCCTGTAATATATTAAACCTGTAATTTTTAATAATTTAACATCCCGATGTATAAACTACTGATCATCCTGGTCCCATTTACATTATGGCAGCTCAATGTAATGGCGGTTCAAAGTACCGATGGGCAGCCCGATCATATAACTACCATCACCAACAAAACTATACATGATACTACCTTTTTACTAAGGGAGAAAAGTAAAGATTATTACCACGCTATCTATATAGAACGTAACCGCCAATCGCCTTACTATAATTCATTATTAGATTTTAAATATGATGATTATGAAAATAAAGAATATAAAGAAGCGTATCAAAGCATAAAACAAAAGCATTCTGCCCCGCTTAAAAAATATAACCTTACAGGTTTACCAAAACAGTGGGTGCCCCTGCATAGATATAAAAACAAATATTATATCTATTTACCGTCCGACGAAGGGGATATGGGCAGGATGATCATCACAGACAGTACTTTGATTTACTGGTCGATGGAAGGGCCCTACCCAAAGCCGTTTCAATCACTGAAAAAATTAAATGATCATACATGGTTTTTTGAAGCCGATAATTTTTATCCATCTAAAACAACCGGCACATTTGTTATACACCTAATTGATCCTATAAATAAAATCGCAGTTTTTGAAGATTCTTCTGCACCAAAAAGGTACCGTTATTCATTATATATCGCTAAAGAAAATGCGAAAAACTTTGATTTAGTGGTTAACTATTGTGAAACAGATAAAACCCCCGACTTTCTATTTGATAAAATAGATTATGCTAAACTTTTAAAGGGAAAGTAATGTTATGTGTATATTATTTTAACCCCCATTTTTCGAAAAGCTTTACCACTTCGGCACGAGGAACGGTTTCTCCCCTGTCGGCCTGTGCTAAACCTTCCAGAACATCTTTTTGCTGTTCATCGCTCAATTCATCAAACCAATCAGATTTTCTATCTGATAAAAATGCTTTTACATCCATAATAAGTCCCTCATCGTTGGTACTTATAATGGTTTGTAAAATATTCAACTTTTCTGCATGTAAATTCATTATACCAAATTTAAACTAAAAATAGTTAATTTCAATATTTTGATGGTGTAAATAATAAACATCTCTATCCTAAAAATAAAATTGTAACATTTCGTTACAATGCTTTAAATTAGGTTCATGAAATTAACTGACCTTTCCCCCGCCCTTGCCCGGCACAAAGCAGGTATGCTTATAGCGGGCGTTATGCTTTTTAGCAGTATTGCCTTCGCGCAGTCAAAACAGGAAGTTATTGATGCCATAATGAAGGAAGAAATGACCAACTCGCAGTTAGAAACCCTGGCGCACCAGCTTTTTGACGGGATAGGGCCGCGTTTAATTGGCTCGCCGCAAATGAAACAGGCCAATGACTGGGCCGTAGCGAAATATAAAAGCTGGGATATAGACGCGCATAACGAAAAATGGGGCGAATGGCGCGGCTGGGAACGCGGCGTATCGCATATTGATATGGTTTCGCCGTGGGTAAGGTCGCTGGAAGGTACACAGTTGGCCTGGAGCCCGGGCACGGGCAAAAAAACAGTTACCGCCGAGGTAGTTATACTGCCAGACCTGGCCGATTCAAATGCCTTTAAGGAATGGCTGCCCAATGTTAAGGGTAAATTTGTAATGATATCCATGAACCAGCCAACCGGCAGACCTGACGATAACTTGAAAACATTTGCACTAAAACAAACATTTGATAAAGATACAGCAGCCCGCACAGCTATGACAAGGGCCTGGAACCAACGTATCCGCAGAACAGGCAAACGGGCTAATACCTTACCTTTAGCGCTTGAAAATGCCGGGGCCTTAGGGATATTAACCAATAACTGGTCTAAAGGGTGGGGGGTTGATAAAATATTTGATGCCAAAACCAAAATAGTGCCTACGGTTGATATTGGCCTGGAAGATTATGGATTGATCTACCGCCTGGTTGAATCAGGCACAAAGCCTAAGATCAGTTTGCATACCGAATCGAAAGAGTTGGGCGTAGTGCCTACTTTTAATACCATCGCCGAAATTAAAGGCAGCGAAAAGCCTAACGAATATGTAATGTTATCCGCACATTTCGACTCGTGGGATGGCGGTACCGGCGCTACAGATAATGGTACCGGCACACTCACCATGATGGAGGCTATGCGGTTATTAAAGAAATTCTATCCTCATCCAAAACGCACCATATTAGCCGGGCATTGGAGCAGCGAGGAAGAAGGCCTGAACGGGTCACGTGCTTTTGTAGAAGACCATCCTGAAATAGTAGCCAATTTACAGGCACTCTTTAACCAGGACAACGGAACCGGGCGGGTAATCACACTTACCGGGCAGGGTTTTAAGGATGCGGGAAGTTATTTGGGCAGGTGGCTTTCCGCCGTTCCGGATACCATTAAAAACCGTATTAAAACAAATTTCCCCGGCACGCCAAGCACCGGCGGATCAGATAATGCTTCGTTTGTGGCTGTTGGTGCACCCGGTTTTTCGTTAAGTTCGCTTAACTGGGATTACAGCATATATACCTGGCATACCAACCGTGATACTTACGATAAGGTAATTTTTGACGATGTTAAGAATAACGCCATACTAACCGCAATTATGATTTATATGGCCTGCGAGGACCCCGAGAAAACATCCACCGTAAAAACCGAGGGTATAAAGTGGCCTAAACAAACCCTGTCAATACGCCGGGGTGGGCTGGATGGTAAATAGGTTAATATCGGATGCAAACGTAGAGACGCGATGCATCGCGTCCCTACGTTTTTATGGAACCAGGAAATAATAAACCAAATAGCAAATAACCGCGCCAGCGATAACCAACACAAAGCCGGTAAACCGTTTCTTTTTCAGGAAACATATCATCACAATGCCCGTAAGAGACAGGAGGCTTAAAAACACGGCTGATACGTCGATCAGCCATGACCATTTTTTCCCCGTATCTCTGCCCTTGTGCAGATCGTTCATTACGGCTACAAAGCCCTGGCTGGTTTCGGTAACTTTATATTCGCCGGTTTCACGATTTACAAATGCCCCGGCGCTGTAGCCCGGCCCTAAAAAGGTTAGGGTACATTGGTTATCATCAATAATAAAATCGCTGATCTCGCCTTTTAAATGATGAGTATGTTTCAGGTATTGAACAATCTCCAGTTTGGCAATAGCAGCGGTATCTTTTACCTTAACCCATTTTAGTTGCAGTTTGCCGGTATATTTCTTTACCACTTCTTTGCCATCAAACCATTCGGCATGGTTAAGGGTCAGGCCTGTAACGGCAAAAAATAAGATAATCACAAAACTCACCATCGAAAGGTAAATATGCAGCCAGCGCGAGAACGAGGCGGTGCGCTTTTTCCAAACAGCCTTTGGCGATTTATCGGCAACCTTATGGTGACGGATCAAAGACCTTGGGGCCGGATTATTTGCCATCAGCTTTTTTAACGTAATCAAGCGATGCTGAAGCTATTTCCACATTGCCCGGAAGTGTAACTACCTTTGGTGTTTTTGTAAAATCAATTTCCTGTGTCATTAGCTGATGGGTACCGTGTTCGCGAGCTGCCTCTATCATGATTGTGTAGCTACCTAATTTCACCAACTCACCTTTATCATTTTTACCATCCCATTTTAAAGAATATTTTCCGGCAGGTCTTGTAGCGCTGGTGGTTGAGCTTACGCTTTTGTCGGCATCGGCAAATTTGGTATAGTAAGCATCATACCATGAGGTCATTTCATCCAGGTATTTATTTTTATTGTACCAAAGCGTAATGCTGCGTACGGGCTTTCTGTCCTTATCGGCTATCCATACGGCAATATATGGCCTTTTGGCGCGCCCATCCTGCAACTGGTTCAATTCCAAATTAATAAGCAATTCATAATTAGGGTCCCAGGTTTTATCGGCGGATAGTTTGTTTGTTATTTTCGACACAATTGGTTTTGGCCCGGGCAATTCCATGCTCTTCCATCCTTTACTTTCAACCTGTTTTCCATCGCTGGTAATAATCATATATTCAGCGTTTGGAACGGTAGCAGCAAGTGTTTTGCTTTCTTCGGGGGTAAGTACATTAAAGGCGGTGGCTAAAGCACCCGCATCAGCAGCGTTATCAGCTATTACAGTAGCACTGATGATGTTATCGGCAGGTAAGCCCGTGCGCGGGTCAACAATATGCGAGTGCCATTGGCCGTTCACTAATTCGCCGCGGCGGTAATTACCGCTTGTTGCAATTGTTTTATTGCTGATATTAAGCGTAGTTATTGGCGCATCATTCTCCGCGTCGGCTTTTGGATTGCTCACCTGTATTTGTTCGGTATGTGTGCCACGCACCACAATATCACCGCCTATATTCAATACTATCGCTGTTGCACCATTTGAGGCTAAAGCTGCTTCACAAGCTTTATTCATTACATAGCTTTTTACAAACGAATTCAGCATCAAGGGGGCATCATCCAAATGCACTGCAGTTTGGTTAGCCACATTTAACTTCCAATGAGCTTGTTTTATCACTGCTACTGCTGTGGCAAGTTCGCCGGCTGTTGGTTGCTGGTTTCGCTTTGCCGCGTCTTTCCAAATCTTCCCCACAACCTCGGCTGACGCATCCAATGCCCCGCCGCTTTGTACACGCCATTTGTCAAACAAATTTAATACTTCAAAAAGTTCGGGCGATACCTTTACTGCTTTATTATTTGTACGGGCCCAACTGCTAAATTCGCTCGAAGCGTCATAACCGCTTAATATTTTATTTAGGCGTTCTATTTCGTTCATTGCTTTATCTTCAGCAATCTTTGCCTTATCGGGTGATAAGGCGGCGATTTTTATTTCGAGTGATGTCCCCAATATATTCTCGTAATCAGATATATACATGCGGCCGCTTTTTGCGGGAGGTATAATCATACTACTGCATAGAATGAGCAATAGAAAAGTGGAAATGGCGGATAATTTAAACTTCATTTTAATGTTTTTTTGTCCTTAAGATATAAATAAATTTTGAGTAAATTCTGTAGTTAAATAATCAAACAAACAGCATTGTTTAGATTGATTCTAATTAAGGCAAAGATAGAAGCGGAAATTATAATTCAAAAATTATTTAGAATTATTTTAAACAACAATGTTTGGATTAAAAATTTCATATTGAAACTTTTTAATCCAAACACTATGCAATAATTAAATGTAGCTAATTATTTTTCAGGCAGGTGCTGATCTTTATTATGATCTTTTTTAGATGACTCATGCCGTTCCTTTTCCAGAGCTATTTCCCATTCCAATTCCGGGTCAATATTTTGGGCTTCCACTTTCCGGGATTTTTCAACCAAATCTTCATGGTTCGCCTGTAAATATGCAAGTTCTTTTTTACCATAGCTAAAGCGGGTAAATAATACATATAGCACAGGTACGATAAAAATGGATATGGTGGATGAAGCGATCATTCCTCCCAATACGGTTACGCCAATAGTATTTCTTGATTCGGCACCCGCGCCTGTTGCCAATACCAGCGGCAATACACCTAATATAAATGCCATCGAGGTCATAATAATAGGCCGTAAACGCAGGCGCACGGCTTCCAAAGTCGACTTTATAAGTTCTTCGCCCATGTCAACCCTTATTTTTGCAAATTCCACAATAAGGATGGCATTTTTAGCGGACAGGCCTATCAGCGTTATCAAACCTATTTGCGCATACACGTTATTAGTAATACCCGGAGCACAAGTAAGTGCAAGTATAGCCCCAAAAGCACTTATAGGCACGGCCAGCATTACCGAGAACGGTACCGACCAGCTTTCATACAGTGCTGCCAGGAAAAGGAATACGAAAATAATAGAAAACAGGAAAATATAGACCGTTATTGATCCAGCCTTTAGCTCTTCATAACTCAAGCCCGAAAATTCAATGGTATACCCGCGTGGCAATGTTTTAGCAGCAATTTCCCTCAACGCATCAATCGACTGGCCGCTGCTATATCCGGTTGGTATGGAGCCATCAACCTCCGCCGAACGAAAAATATTAAAATGTGTAATAAGCGGGGCAGCTACAGATGGCTTATAGTTAATAACAGTGCTCAATGGAACCATTTCGCCTATGGAGTTACGGACATAATATTTATTCATATTTGATATCAAGGCCCTATAGTCAGTATCTGCCTGTACAACAACATGGTATGTGCGATTATATAAAGTAAAATTATTTACAAATAAGCTACCCATATAGGCCTGCATAGTTGAAAATACATCTGATATATTTACACCAAGCTTCTGACATTTTATCCTGTCAACAGTTAGGTCAAAGCTGGGGGTATGTGCTGAAAAATAACAATATGCAGTTGATGTAGCCGGTGTCTTCTTTGCTACTGCTACGAATTTGTTAACTACTTTTTCAAAAGCATATATATCATCCGTCGAACTTCCCTGTTCTATTTGCATAGAAAAACCGGCCGCCTGCCCTATACCCCGTATCGGAGGTGGCTGCGCAACCACAACACTCGCGTTTTTTATACCCGCTTTGGCAATCCGGTTTTTAAGTACATCCATTATACCCGGTACCATCGTCGTTGGCGTGGTGCGCTCGTCCCACGGTGTAAGCATGCAAAACATAGAGCCATTATTGGAATTGGCTCCGCCATTCAGGATATTAAAACCGGAAATGGCTGTATAATGCAGTATGCCTGGCGTAGTTGCTACTATCTTCATTAGCTTTTCCATCAGCTGTACTGATTGGGTGGTTGATGAAGCTTCAGGCATCTGGTAAGTTAAATATAACCGCCCGCCATCCTCAGGAGGTACAAATCCCGACGGTTTGACTTTAAATAAAATGAAAGTGCCTGCACAAATACATATTAATAAAATTACTATATACCTGGCCCCTTTGATACATTTCTTTACCCCGTTGGTGTAGCTGCCTGTTACCCGTTCAAACCAACGGTTAAAATAACCAAAACCCTTATCCAACCAGTTCGATTTTTCTGAAAGATGCTTACTCGGCCTTAACAATAACGTGCAAAGTGCCGGGGTTAAGGATAACGCGATAAATGCCGAGAGCATAACTGATATGGCTATGGTTATGGCAAACTGCTGGTATAAACGGCCAACTATACCGGGAATAAAACCTACCGGAACAAATACCGAAGCCAAAATAAGCGCTATGGCAATAACTGGTGCCGATATCTCCTTCATGGCGCTATAAGTAGCCTCCTTGGGCGACATGCCCTGTTCATCTATATAATGCTGCACCGCCTCAACCACAATAATGGCATCATCCACCACAATACCAATGGCCAGTACAAAGCCAAACATGGTTAACGTGTTTATGGTAAACCCAAGCGGTATAAAAAAGCAAAATGTGGCTAAAATAGATACCGGTATAGCCAGTATAGGGATAAGACTTGACCGCCAGTTTTGAAGAAATATAAACACCACCAGCGCTACCAAACCAAGCGCTTTTAATAAAGTCCCTATCACTTCCTGCATAGAAACTTTGATGATGGTTACTGATTCAAACGGAACCACGTAATCAACATCCGCAGGGAATGATTTTTTTAACTGTTCAAGTTCGGCATATACATTATTGGCGGTTTGCAGGGCATTGCTTCCCGGAGACTGGTAAACCTGGATGGTAGAAGCCCGGTTGCCATCGACAAACGAATTACTTGAAAAAGTAAACTTTCCCAGCTCAACCCTCGCAACATCCTTCAAATAAACCATCCGGTTACTATCAGGGTTTGTTTTTACAACAATCTTTTCATAGTCCTTAGCTTTACTAAGCATACCGTTTACCAATATCCCTGTTTCCAATGTTTGCGATGAATTTTGAGGAGGTGCCCCAACAGAACCCGCAGCTACATAAACATTTTGAGCATTCAGGGCGTTAACAACATCAGTAGGCGTTAAACTATATGATGCCATTTTATCGGGGTTCATCCAGATACGCATAGAAAAAGCATCTGTACGTGCACTTACATCGCCTACGCCCGGTACACGTAATATGGCATCTTCAATAAAAGTATTGGTATAGTTATCAAGAAAAGTTATACTATGTGTCTTTTTAGGCGAAAAAATAGCTACCAGCATTAACTGGTCGGGGTTACTTGCCCGCACAGTTGTGCCCAATTTACTTACTACCGATGGCAACAGTGGTGCCGCGATACCCACTCGGTTTTGAACATTAAGCGCTGCTATTTGCACATTGGTACCAATGTTAAAGGTTACTCTTATACTCATACCGCCGCTATTGGTGCTGGTACTTTGCATATACTCCATACCCGGAGTACCATTTACCTGTTCTTCAATAGGCGTAGCAATCTGTTGCTCAACGGTTTGGGCATCCGCACCGGTATATGAAGCGCTAACTGAAACACTTGGCGGAGAGATATTGGGATATTGGTCAACCGCCAGATTAAAAAGGCAGATTATCCCAGATATCATTAATACTACAGATATTACAATTGCAGTTACCGGTCTTTTGATAAATGTATTCGCAATCATATATGGTCAGATTTACCCTGTGCACGTGATTTTTCTATCTCATATTCCAATTCAGGGTCAATATTTTGTGATTCCACCTTCTTTTCCTTTTCTAATAAATCCTTATGGTGCGCTTTCAGGTAAGCCAACTGGTCTTTGCCGTATGATACTTTTGTTATGATTACATAAAGTACCGGAACAATAAATATAGCTATTGATGATGCTGCAAACATACCGCCAAGCACTGTTAAGCCTATAGTCCGGCGTGCCACAGCTCCTGCACCAGTTGCAAAAACAAGCGGCAATACACCCAGTATAAATGCCAGCGAGGTCATTATAATAGGCCGTAAACGGAGGCTTACCGCATCAAGGGTTGATTTGATCAGGTCTTCTCCCCTGTCAACCCTTACTTTTGCAAATTCAACAATCAGGATGGCGTTTTTGGCAGCAAGGCCTATGAGTGTTATTAAACCTATTTGCGCATAAACGTTATTGGTTAAGCCCGGCACTAAAATAAGCGCGAATATGGCCCCAAATGCACCAACGGGCACTGCAAGCAATACCGAAAACGGTACAGACCAGCTTTCATACAACGCTGCCAGGAAAAGAAACACAAATGTAATGGAGAACATGAAGATATAAATAGTAGTAGAGCCTGCCTTTACTTCCTCATAGCTTAGGCCCGAAAACTCATAAGTATAACCTTCCGGCAAAACTTTATTTGCCACAGCCTGCAATGCTGTTAAGGCATCAGTACTGCTATATCCCTCTTTAGAAGCACCATCAATTTCGGCAGTACGGAATATATTAAAATGCGAAATCAGCGGAGCAGCTTCTGTTGGTGCATAACTTATCAACGTGCCCAACGGTACCATTGTTCCGGCCTGGTTACGCACATAATACTTATTCATATCGGTTATGTTGGCACGGAAGATTGTATCAGCTTGTACAACCACGTGGAATGTGCGGTTATAGGTGGTAAAATCATTAATGTATAAACTACCCATAAAAGCCTGTATGGTAGTAAAAACATCTGCAATGTTAACACCCAGCTTTTCGCATTTTTCACGGTCAACCGTCAAATTATAATTAGGTGTATGCGCCGTGAAGAAGCTATTTGCCCCAGTTATTGCAGGGTTTTTATTTGCTTCGGCAACAAACCGGTTAACCACTTTTTCAAAAGCATGAATATCATCATTTGTACTGCGCTGCTCTATTTGCACACTAAAGCCGGCAGTAGTACCTACACCCGGCAATGGCGATGGTTGTATAACTTCAATATTGGCATTTTTGATACCTGCATCAGAAATACGTTTTTGCATCACGCTTATAATTCCAGGCACCTGCTCACTGCTCTTGCTACGGTCATCCCACGGTGCCAGTTGGCAATAAATAGTACCGTTATTTGAATTGCTGGCATTGGTAACAACGTTTAACCCGGAAAGGGCGGCGTAATGCGCTACACCGGGCGTTGAACCAACTACTTTCATTAATTTAGACATTAATGCAACAGATTGCGCTGTTGATGAAGCTGGTGGTAATTGAAAAGTAACATATAAATTTCCGTCATCTTCAGACGGGATAAACCCAGATGGCTTAGCCTGGAATAAAAAATAGGTGCCTATACAAATACATATTAATAAAATTATTATATACCGGGCCCCTTTAATGCTCCTGTCAACACCATGGGTATATTTGGCGGTTACCCGGTCAAACCATTTATTAAATTTTTCAAATTGCCTGTCCATCCAATTTGGCTTCCTGTTTACATCTGTAGGTTTTAGTAACAGGGTACATAAAGCCGGTGTTAATGACAGTGCAATAAACGCGGATATCATTACCGATATGGCAATAGTTATAGCAAACTGCTGGTATAAACGCCCAACTATGCCTGGGATAAAGCCTACCGGAACAAACACTGCAGCTAAAATGAGGGCAATAGCCACAACTGGCGCCGAGATATCCTTCATGGCCTGGTAAGTTGCCTCTTTGGGCGACATCTTATCATGATCAATATAATGCTGCACAGCCTCAACCACAATAATAGCATCATCTACCACAATACCTATGGCCAGCACAAAACCAAACATGGTTAAGGTATTAATGGTAAAGCCAAGCGGTATAAAGAAACAAAATGTACCGAATATAGAAACCGGGATAGCCAGAACAGGAATAAGCGTTGAGCGCCAGGTTTGTAAAAAAAGAAACACCACCAATGCCACCAGGCCTAATGTTTTTAATAGTGTGCCTACCACATCCTCCATAGAAACCTTAACAACAGTTACTGATTCAAAAGGAACGCTGTATTCTACATCGGCGGGAAAAGTTTGGCGTAATTTGGCTAATTCATCATAAATACCTTTTGCCGTTGCCAGCGCGTTGCTGCCCGGTGCCTGGTAAATTTGAAGATAAGATGCCCGATGGCCATCAACAAATGAATTACTTGAAAAGGTAAACTTGCCCAATTCAACCCGGGCAATATCCTTCATATAAACCAGTTCGCCTGTAGCAGGTATGGTTTTTATAATAATATTTTCAAACTCAGATACCTTGCTTAACCTGCCGTTTACCAGGATACCCAATTCGTATGTTTGGCTTGATGACTGCGGCGGAACGCCTGCTGTACCTGCAGCTACCTGTACATTTTGGGCATTAAGTGCATTAATAACATCCGTAGGCGTTAAACTATAGGAAGCCAGTTTTTGAGGGTTCATCCATATACGCATACTGAAATCATCAGTAAACCGGTTGATACTACCCACCCCTGGCACACGCAACAAGGCATCCTGTATAAATATATTGGTATAGTTATCCAGAAAGGTAATATTATGACTGTCTTTTGGCGCATAAATGGCAACCATCATCAGCATACTTGGGTTAACTGCGCGAACAGTTAAACCCAGTCGGCTTACTACGGCAGGTAATAACGGAGCGGCAATACTTACGCGGTTTTGAACATCCAGCGCGGCTACATCAATGTCAGTGCCTATTTTGAAGGTAACGTTCATTTGCATCAACCCGTTATTGGTGCTGTTGCTTTGCATATATTCCATGCCGGGTGTACCGTTTACCTGCTCTTCAATAGGCGTTGCCACCGTTTGTTCAACAGTTTGCGCGTCGGCGCCGGTAAACTGGCCGTTAACCTGTACAACAGGCGGGGTTATGTCCGGGTATTGGTCAATTGGTAACAGCAGTATACTTACCGTACCGGTTATAACCAATACAATTGATATAACTATTGCAGTTACGGGTCTTTTAATAAAGGTATTAGCAATCATAGATCATTCATTAGCTAAAAAGCACACATGAGTTGTATATATTATCTGGTCCTGTTATCGTCCGCCTTTACCCCCGCCAGATGGGCCTACTTTATTGGCAGTGGTTATTTTTGAACCATCATGCAGCGACTGCAAGCCATCAGTAACTATACGGTCACCGGCATTTATACCGCTTTTTATCACAACATTGGGGCCTATTGTTTGTCCGGTAACCACTTTATTCTGATGAACCATCAATACCTTCATTTTTTTAGTGGTAGAGTCTTTACCCATTTTAGGGTTATTTACAAGGCTGTCTTTTGCAACAAATACAAAATACTCGCCCATCTGCTCTACAACAGCCTTGCCCGGTAACACCAGTTGTGGCTGGGTATCCTGGTTATGCACCCGTACCTGGGGGCTCATGCCGGGCCTTAAAATATGCTGGGGGTTTGGAAATACAAGCCGGACAGTAATTGAACCGGTCTGGTTATCGACCGCCCTGTCAATAACTGATATTTTTCCGGGATATTTATAAAGCGTAATATTATCGGGCAATAAAATAGTGAACAAGGAGTCGATCACGTCTTTCTTCTCGTTTAGTATCTTTTCAAAACGGGGCAATTGTTTTTCATTTATTATAAAATCAACCGCCATTGGGTCATCTGTCGAAATTGTATTCAATATAGTTGTACCCGGTGTTACCACATTACCAAGCTTTACCTGGCTCAATCCTATTGTACCGCTGAAAGGCGCGTTTACGTCTACATAGTTTAAATTAGTTTTGGCCGATTTTACGGCTTCTTCTGCCGCTTTTACCTGGCTTTTTGAAGTAGCGAGCGTTATTACAGCATGATCATACAATTGTTTGGCCACAGCGTTATATTTATTTAAATACTCGTACCGGTCGGCATCCTGCTGCGACTGTTCAAGAGTACTTTGTGTAACCCGCATATTAGCTACTGCCGCATTGTAATTTGCCTCATATATGCTTTTATCGATCTCGTACAGTTTTTGCCCTTTTTTAACTTCGCTGCCTTCTTTAAAAAATATACCTGTAATAGCTCCTGTTACCTGCGGAAGCAGGCTAACCTGGCTTAAGGCCACGGTAGTCGCCGGGTATTTGTCGTAATACAAAACCGTTTGTTCTTTAACTTTGATTAAGTTTACAGGTACCTCCGGGTTAACAGGCGGTTGCTTTTTTTTGCAAGCTCCCAGCATGAGGCAGCTAATTAAAATAGTGTTAAATATTACTCTGTTCATTGAGCGGGGATTGATTTTATGCATGGTTAAAAAGTAATGCTTCCCATTGATTTTTCTAAGTCTATCTTGTTCGATAATACCTGGAATAATGCATTTAAGTAGCTTATTTCGGATGTGATTAAATTAGATTCGGCGGTAATTACATTTAAATAGGCAACTATGCCTGATTTGTATTGGAGGCTAACTACAAAATAGGTACGTTGTGCCAATGATACATTGCGTTGTAATAATTGTAAATTATAAAAGTTGCCTTTATAATTAGCTAAAGCAGTTGTATATTCTGTATATATCTGTGCTTTGAGATCGATCTCATTCCAGTCGAGACTTTGTTGCTGTAGTTTGGCCTTCTTCACATTATGTATTCGCGCAAAGCCCGTAAAAATAGGTATGCTTGCTGATAAACCAATTAATGAAGTTGGGTAAGACGACCCTAACAGATTACCATAATTATTATTTTGGAAAGAAAGGTCATAATCAAAAAAAGCCGATACTGTTGGCACCCACTGAAAATTGTAATAATGTATTAGTTCATTTTGTAAGTTCTTTTGTGTATTCAACTGTTTATATTCAATTCGGTTTTCGTACCTTAATTGTTGTACCGTATCTATATGTATGGCCTGCATCATTTCAGTTGTATCAAAACTTACGTTAAATTGTGGCAGATTGGCGGGATAACCCATTAGCTGCTTTAAAGTGGCAAATTGCGGCGTTACATTTTCGTTGGCTTGCTTTAACTGCGCTATTGAGTTATTTAAGGTTATGGTAGCTTCTTCGTAATCTGTTTCATCCACAATACCGCCTACATACTGATGATAAGTATCCCGCACATTTTTAGCCAACCGCGCGGTATCTTCCTTAAAAATATTTATCTGTTCTAATGTTAGTAATACGTTATAGAATGATTTGCTGATAGATGAAACCAAAAATATTTTGGTACTATCGGTAACCTGCTGGGCTGCTGTTACTAATAACGGGGCTGTACGATGAGCGTAAAAAAGACTGGGGCTAAATATAGCCTGCGAAACAGCTAATTCAGGAACAAAACTATTGGCAGTAGTTGTTCTTGTGGTGGTAGAGCTTGTGGAAGCACCCGGGGTGCTGACAGCAGTCGCACCACTGCTTGGTATTTGAAAATAATGCACTAAATTTCCACTGCCGGTAACTTGTGGCAGCCATCCGGCTAAATTTACTGCGTTGGTTTCTTTAGTAATATTTACATTTATTAGCGAGTTGTTTAACCCCGGCTGATGCACCATAGCATAATCAATACATTGCCTCAACGTAAAAAACAAACTGGTGTGATTAATGTTTGTATCCTTAGCGCCTACAGTTATGTGTTTGTTTGTATCCGGTATATAAAGTGGCGGCGCTAAAACACTGTTTCCCCTGTTTTGAGCAAAGATAAAAGAAGGTATAAAAAACAAACTAATAAGTAAGAAAGAACGTACTGTACCCATATTGTGAGATATTAACCATTTAAAGCGACATGATGTTATCATTAACAACTTAAATTTGAAAGAGTTGTGTTTTATTAAACTAAATTTGAAAGCTGGATTTTTTAAGATGAAATCCGAATAATTAGAGGGCATGTAAAGGTGATAAAATATAGTATATACTCAAGTAACAATCTTGTTAAACCGTAATTTGCAAAGCTAATTTAATGACAATCAATATTATTAAATTTGAGTTTAGAAGTTTATTTGTATACCATTCTTCCAAACGTTGCACAAGATACCGTTAAATAGAAAAACATGCGCATTAAAATATTAAAAAAGTACTTTTAAGTAAGTATTGATATATTCCTGAAAGGTGTGAAAAACCAAGGTCCGGCACCCAATAGTCAAGAAAACACCTATGCGGTAAGCAATTCTGTTAAAAAAAGACAAGTAAATCCTTTATGTCTGCAAACTGCTGTAGGTGACTTGAATTTTGTCATTTTATCCCAACTCCTGCCTATAATGTCCTGACCTTTGATTCGAATTGCTTAATCTTTATCAATTGGTACAATAAGAACCGGAATGTTAGAATGCCTTAAAATATCTTCTGCCACGCTTCCCATCAGCAGCCGGTTAAGACCTTTGCGGCCATGAGTTCCGGCAACAATCAGCTTAGCATCCAATGTTGTTGCCATTTGTAAAATAGTTTCTGTTACCTCACCTTCAGGTGTAAATATTTCAGTATTTACACCACCTGCGTGATCCTTTTCAAGCTTGTGCAGAAACGTTTCCATGTGTTGTTTCAAACCATGTGCGGCCTGTTCAGGGAATATACCTGCATCAATGTTTCCTTCGGCCAAAGCCTGGTCTATCACACCAACCAACGCTACATTTGACTTTAATTGCACAGCCAGGTCATACCCATATTTTACAGCTTTTAAAGAGGATGGGCTATCATTGGCTACAATTAGAATTTTATCATATTTCATGCCCCTAAAATTTAAATATTACGTGCTAATAAAATCCCCATATAGGTTGCTAAAAAACCCAGTGCAACACTTCCAATTGTATATACTAACATAGTAAATACCTGGTTGTTGCTCATCAACTGAATATTTTCAAAAGAAAAGGAAGAAAAGGTAGTATAGCCGCCGCAAAACCCGGTAACAAGGAATAACCGCCAGTTAAGCGAATTTGTTCCCATCCGTTCGGTAAAAAAAACCAAAAAACCTATCAGGAAACACCCGGTAATATTCACCAGGAACGTTCCGTAAAAAGCCGCGGTAAGCAGTGTTGTTACCCAGCGGTTAACCAGGTATCGCAGCAAACTACCTAAACCCCCTCCAAAAAATATGATCAATATTATACGCATGTTCAATTATTTTATTTCCCAAAATTCAACTGCTTTAAAAACAATCATTTTTCCTTTCAATAACAGGGCATGTTTACGGCAGAACTCTTCGAGTTTTTCTTTTTCATCAATCAGTTCTATACATAAAAACAAGTCCTGGTTGCCCAGTTCCACATGGGTAGAACTTATTTTACCGTGCATTGAATAGCCATGATGAGTTTGGTAAACAGAAGCATTCATCAGGTCGTCTTCTTTCGCATATTTAACCAATTCGCGATATAATTGCCTTGACTTTAAACTATGTACGATACCAGTTGCTTGTACCTTCTCATTAGGCTTAACATATATCTGTATCTTGCCCAAGGGTTGTTCAATTATTGCTGGTTTATTCATTTTCCTTTTTTTTAAATGTCATACCGTATTTTCTAAGCTTTTGGTGCATGTAACCTCTGCGTTTCATTGATTCTGACAACGAGGCATCATCTGAATAAAATTCATCCAGAATTTTAGGAACAGCGATACGCTGTGCACTATATATGCCCGAATGCCCGCTAAAAAAATAAGCTGTAAAGCAAGCCACAGCGAAAAACAAAGCATTTTCGCCGCCAAAAAGTTCTATGCCCATAAATGTACAAGCCAGCGGTGTATTGGTTGCCCCGGCAAAAACGGAGATAAAACCTAAAGCCGCAAAAAGGCTTACGGGTGCATTTAACAAGCCTGATAACGTATTACCTAATGTTGCGCCGATATAAAACAATGGCGTTACTTCGCCGCCCTTAAAGCCTGTTCCAAGTGTTATTGTTGTATATAATGTTTTCCATAGCCAGCTCCATGTATCTGCCCCTCCTGCATGAAAAGCAGAAGGAATAGTGACAGCATTAGGATATTCAGCATCTACTCCAAGGCTCAGATAGTCGGGCTTCCCAATTAATAAAGTAAGGCCGATGATAAGCAATCCACCAAAAATGGGTATCATCCAATCAGATTTAAAAATTTTCAGGCAGGTATTTTTAATTTCATGCACCATGCCCGCAAAAAGATAGCTGGCCAGGCCAAATGCCGCTGCGGATATTATTACTTTACCCAATAGCAGTATATCTATATTAAGAAAATTCGATAATAAATAGGGAGTATGCGGTATCGTCGTGATATAATAATGCACATGCGACACGTTCCAGGCCCCTACCGTCATGTCACCCACTACAGCGGCAATCAACGCCGGCAGTAACGCATCATACTGGATCCTGCCAATTGTTAACACTTCCATTGCAAAAATAGCGCCCGTAACAGGGGTACCAAATACAGCACCGAAACCGGCTGCTATACCAGCAGTGAGGATCATGCGCATATCAACGCCTTTAAGCTTAAACCAGCCACCGAACATCGCTGCAATGCTCCCACCCATCTGCACAGCCGTCCCCTCCCGTCCTGCCGAACCTCCAAATAAGTGGGTGATCACCGTAGTGAACAATATAATTGGGGCCATTCTTTTAGGCACCCCCCCTCCCTCCTGATGAATTTCTTCCATGATCAGGTTGTTGCCTTTTTCAGAAGACCCACCAACAAGCCGATAAATAAAGTGTATCAATAACCCCGCTAAAGGAAGTAAAAACAATAACCATTTATGTGCAAAACGTATATGAATAGCTGATGAGAGCAGCGATAAAAAAAAAGCCACAGCACTTCCAATAACCAGGGCAACGGGAATGATCAATAAAGTCCAGCGGACTAAATGCTTAAGAATAGTGTAATGTTCGGATTGAATTTTTTTCACCTGCAAATAAAATTACACCGCATAAATACGGTTGTTCAATTTGTAGGCGCCATCAGCAAATGCGGTTTTTAAAAGGAAGACACCATTTCCTGCCGCAAGATAGCTAATTTTCTATTTATTTAAAACAGCTTTTAGAAAGTCTAAAGTGAAGCGGTATTTATATGCGCTCAGATGTACTATTAAACAGTCATTTTAATTCTCGCATATTTCCTTTTAAAATTCAAAAATTGCTATAATTGCGCCTGTTAAACAATAATCTAAACTTATTCATTCTTAAAGGCACGCTATTTGAATACAATATTATCGTAGTGATTCGCTGTTGTACTGTTGTTATGAAAAAAATTGCCTTGTTTACCCTTTTACTGTTAACTGTATTCAAATTGTCCGCTTTTTCAACCGACCGGGACAGTACTGAACAGCATTTTCCTTTTGCAAATATCATTGACAGCCTCCAGCAGCAATTAAAACAAGCAACTAACGATTCATTGAAAGCCGGTATATATACGCAGATAGCTGCAAAGTACCTGGATTATGATACTATTAGCAATAAGCAAACAAAACGTTATTACCAGGAAAAGGCGCTTAGCTACACCTTGTTAGCATTACATGGCTATTCAAGATATAACGATACCGCCGGTTTGCGCACTTCTTTCAACAATTTATCAAAGGTTTACCGTTCGCAAAATAAATACCCACAAGCTAAGTGGTTCATCTTACAATCCAATACCATTGCCCGCGAACAGAACGATATACCCAATATCATTTCCTCATTAAATGAGTTGGCCGGAATAAAAATGGACATTAAAGATTATTCATTAGCTATGGGCGATTTGAATGAGGCATTAAAATTAGCCACAGTCAATCATTATCCAAAAGCTGAATCGGCCATACAACAAAGCTACGCCATTTTGTATAGCCGGCTAAAGGATTATACGAAGGAGGCCATTGCCTTAAAAAGACATAATTATATTGAAGATAGTATCAAAAGGGTCGAACTGGCACAGTTGACAGCTAAATTAAATGCACGCGATTCTGTACAAAGTAAAAAAAAACTCAATTTGATAAGTTACAGGCGTACTTACAAAACCAGTTTGTCAAAAAGAACAACATCAATATAATCATCACTGTTACCTTATCTCTCATCGTAATAATTGTTATCCTTTTTTACCGGCGCAGAAGGTGGCGCGGAAAGTAAATTAAACTACTGTCTATATCTATTGTCATATACAGCGATATGAAACCATACATTTTAACCGCGATACTAATAACCACACTGTTTTTGCCTGTGAATTTATTTAGCCAGCAAAAAGCGGGGCAAGCATTTAAGCAGGAATTTTTAGACAGGATAAACGCCACCCGTCAGCGTGGCTGCACATGCGGAACCACTTATATGAAGCCCGCGCCCCCATTAATCTGGAACGATCAATTGGAAGATGCCGCGTTAACGCACGCTCGTGATATGGGTGAACATAACTATTTTAGCCATACCAGCAAAAATGGAGGGAATGTTAATGACAGGGTTATAACAGCCGGGTATAATTTTAAAGGGTTTAGAAAATACACCGTAGGCGAAAATATAGCTATGGGACAGGAATCAATTGCAGAAGTAATGGCGGGTTGGTTTAAAAGCGAGGGCCACTGCAAAAACCTGATGAACCCCGACTTTAAAGAGGTTGGCGCAGTGCAATATAATACCTATTGGGTACAGGATTTTGGCGGCAGGGTGCCATTTTCGCCCGAGCAGCAAAAACTGATCAACAGCGGGCAACTGAAGATTATCCAGCGGCAAACTCCCTGATCAGGGCTTAGGGCCGCGTTTATAAATGATCAGTCCGTTTAAAAAATTGCGTAGTATCTGGTCGCCGCAGGGCTTAAAATTGGGATGATCGTCCTTGCGGAAAATAGCACCTAATTCAGTTTTGGTAATCCTGAAATTAGCCAGTTCCAATACCTTCACGATGTCATCATCCGTAAATTGCATAGCTACACGCAATTTTTTCATGATATCATTATTGCTCATAAGCTTGTATTTATTATTGCCTGTTTATCTTGAAATTTCAATTTTTACTTTTTTGTTTTTGATCTTCTCCCCTTTTATCAACGGCACCAGTTGATCAATACGATTACGTTTTACAGCCGCGTACGAAGAATGGTCCAGTACTTCTATCAAACCCAGGTCTTCTTTAGCTAATTTACCCTTTTGAAGCAATAGGCCAACTATATCCACTTTATTTATCTTATCTTTTTTCCCCGCAGCGATATATAAAGTTGCCCAGGGCGTAAGTTCTGGTAAAACTATTTTCTGTGACAGCGTTTCAATTTCGGGCTGTTGGTCTAAATACTTCAGCTTCTCATCGGCTGTGAGTATTAAATAAGAGGTTCCCCGGGCATGCATACGCGCTGTACGGCCGTTGCGGTGCAGAAACGCTTCTTCATTATGCGGCAACTGGTAATGCACTACGTATTCAATTTCAGGTATATCCAACCCACGCGATGCCAGGTCGGTAGTAATTAACAGGCTATGGCTTCCATTTCTGAATTTTAGCAAGGCCCGTTCCCGGTCGTCCTGTTCCATTCCGCCGTGAAAAATGTCGTGGACTATCCCCCTGTCCCATAACAGATCGCTGATACGATCGACTGCTTCGCGATGATTACAGAAAACCAGGGTTGGCTTGTTTCCAATTTTACAGATCAATGAGAACAGTGTATCCAGTTTATCGGCAGCAGGCGATATAACCGCTTTCAATTTAATATCCGGGATGTTGGTTTTATTATCTAAAAAATTAATTACGGTTGGGTTGCTTACGCCTGTAAAACCGGGTATTCCCTCCATTTTGGTAGCCGATGTTAGTATGCGCTTTTTTAAATGTGGCAACTGCCCTATAATATCAGCCATGTCATTCTGAAAACCAAACTCTAATGCTTTGTCAAATTCATCCAATATGAGCGTACGTATAGCATCCGTTTTAAAGTTTTCATGCCGTAGGTGATAGGCTATCCGTCCGGGTGTGCCAATCAAAACTGCAGGCGGCTGCAAAAGGTTATTCTTTTCAATTTTTGTAGCATGGCCTCCATAGCAACAATTTACCTTAAAGCCACTTCCCATAGCTTTAAAAACCTGTTCAATTTGCAATGCCAGCTCGCGGGATGGAACGAGTATTAAAACCTGTACTAACTGAATATTTACATCCAGCAGATCTAAAAGCGGCAATAAAAATCCAAGTGTTTTACCTGAACCAGTGGGCGAAAGCAGGATCATATCGCTTTTGGCAGCAGCATTTAAAGCGGCATGCTGCATTTCGTTAAGGGCAGTAATTTTTAGGTTTTCAAGCGCTGTTTTTAGCATGGACGAAGGTAGTGATTAGTTTTTCAGTTTGCAGTAGACGGTTAGCAGTTTGCACAGACTATTACTGCAAACTGCTAACCGTCTACTGCAAACTTATTTCTTCCTTGCCAATTCCAATGCAGATGTGGTCACATAATATTTGGCCAGCATATTAGGCACTTCCCATTTTGGCATAGTACCGTTTTTTAAGTAATCAAGGTACTTTTCTGTAACACGGCCAAAATGGGCTTCATGACCATCTTTATATTTTTCGGGGATAATAACTGTCCAGCCTCTGCCTTCTTTCTTTAACTCAACGCCGGGGTATTTTGCCTGGATAGCTTTAAGATTTTCTTGCAATGCGCTTTCATAAGCAACGTCGTTTTTAACCGGTTCGATGTATAAAGCAGGTATATAGTTTTCTGCCGCGCCTTGTTTAACAATCAAATCAGCTTTTGTACCGTGTAAAACAGCGTATTGGCTATCACCGCCCGCCACAGCTTTATACGCCCATTTAGACGTTAGCTTAATATTTACACCAAACAGCGTGTAATTAACCTCGCCGTTTGCATATACTTTTAAAACCGTATCCCGGGCTATATTCTTCTTTAAATAAGCGGGAAAATCTTGTTTTGTTATCGCCTTAAACTGGCTTAAATTTAAATCAGATGTCCAGTGCTTTGCGCTATTGAACTGAATATCAGTTTTATAATCAATGATCTTATCAGGAAAGCACATCCACTGCGCCAGGTCAACCAAATGCACGCCTACATCCTGCAACCCTTCACCTTCCTGGTTAACATCAAAAAACCAAGCCGGGCGGGTAAGTACGCTGCCCGAAACATATTTGTAAAAGTAATGTATGCTTTCCATTTCTATACCGGGATGCTGCGGCGTACCTTTTTTTAACGTACCGAATACCTGCGGCAGTATGGCAAATTCACGTTGTAAAGCATTGGTTATCTCATACCTTTCGGTCATGATATCATATAAAACCAATTTTTTCCTGGCTGCCTGTGTAAAGGCATCCTTTAACATACCAAAATGCAGTTTATCAATTGCCATAGGCTTATCGCCCAAAACATTAAAACCGGCATCAATTGATTTTTTTATGTATTCAGTTTTCTTATGATTGTTACCGGCCATCACAACAACATTGCCTTTCCTTTCGGCTATCATTTTTTCAAAAAAATCATCACCTAAGTAAACTTCTTCCTTCCAATGGGTGGGGTCTTCTTTCCGTTCATTATAAGCAGTTATTTTATCCAGGTGAGATTGTACATCCTCACCCTTTGGCGCATAAACAAACACTTCGGCATCAACATCAGGCAGCATGGTTTTTTGTACCAGCGCTGCATGAAAATGCCCCGGATCTAAAGTTATCAGCTTAACTTTCGTATCGCTTTTCGTTTGAGCCATAGCAACAGTTATACACAACGTACTTGTTGCCAAATAACTAAAAAATTTAATTTTCATAACAGATGATTAAAATAGAACGCCTTGTAATAAAAAGAAAATGCCTATACAAGCAAACCCAATACTCACGAACCACAGGCTTTTTCGTTTTACAATAATTGAAATAGCGCCAATAGCAATTGATATTTGAAACAAGGTAACACCACGCGCAAATATACTATGCTTTTCGGTATGCATATCCGACTCTTTTGCAAAATCTTCGGCCTTTTTCTTTATGTCAATTTGATCTTTTTTATTGCTTATTATTTTGGCAGCGTCTTCAGCAACGGGTTGTTTACCAAAGGCAACCAGCATTTTATTCGATGAGATCAAAATGTCGGATTTTATGCTCTTAGCTTCATAAAAAGCCCATTGATCCGATGACCTGATTTGCGACAGCATAGCGTCGTCGGCATGCGCACCGGCCAGTAACCCGGTTATGGCAGCAAGCACCGCTATAAGGGCTGTTGACAGCGCTACAAACAACACCCACTTTTCTTTACCCTCATTCAAAATATGATGAGCATGCTCATTGCTTTGTTCGTGAATTTTTTCAGAGAAATCCTCCAGTTCTTCCATTATTATTTTGGGTTTATAAAATCAGGTTAAAGATAAAAATTAGAAACATTTATCTGCAATAAATCAACAATGTCAATCTATAACTTATTAATTCATTACTTGTTCCTGTTAAATAAAATTATTGCCAATTCATTAATTGCATCACCCTGTTAAATTCATCCTGTAAAGGCGCGTTAATGGTAATTATTTCTTCAGTAACCGGATGAGTAAATGAAAGCCACGAAGCATGCAACAGCATAGTTGTCATTTCCCATTTCTCTTTAAATAATTTGTTTTGCTTGTTACAACCATGCGTACGGTCGCCGATAATGGGATGAAACACATGGCTTAAATGCTTCCTTATTTGGTGCATACGCCCTGTAGCTGGTGTTACTTCAACAAGTGAATAACGGGAAGTGGCATGACCGCCAAATGGCACATCAATTTCGGCCTTTCGTAAAGTGGTATAAGCTGTAAAAGCCTCCTGTAAGGTACCGTTTTCTTTTCGTAAAGGGTAATCAATATCCTCCTTATCCGGCGTATGGCCCCGTACAATAGCCAAATACTTTTTGTGTACTTTGTTATCCATAAATTGTTGCTGCATAGCAATTTCAGTGGCCTTATCCAGTGCAAATAGCAAGACTCCGCCTGTTTTTCGGTCTATACGGTGTACAGGGTTTACTTTCAGGCCGATTTGATCCCGCAGCAATTGAATGGCAAACTCATCTGCATCCGCAGCAATATTTGAACGATGCACCAGCAAACCATGTGGTTTATTAATGGCTATAAGATGGTCATCGCGAAAAAGGATGTCTAACAATTATATTTTAATTACGGTTTAAAGCAGCTACTATCACTCATAAAGATACGCTATCAATCTATTTTCATTACAAGTCGTTTATTAAACACTTATTTGACATTTACATGCTGCTTATATGGTGTACACCCGTTGTTAAACACTTGCTTAACTGTCACAATATGCCCCCCAAGTTTGCCGGCGAATAATTAACGGATTTTAAAGTTTTATCGTCCGGCAAGCGATAAACTAAAAACAATCCATCTATCTCTTTATAGTACGCTTCTGTACCTGCTGTATTTTTATAATGGGCAATCGTTTGATTTGCCTCTTCAATAGTTTTGCATGCCTTACTCATATTTGAACGATGAACCTCATCAAACAGGTCTTTAAATTTATCGCCCAGGCCAAACTCAAGTATCGCGCCCGCCAGTACATATTGCAAATCGCAAAGCGCGTCGGCAACCTCAACCAGGTTATTATCATCAACAGCCTGTTGTAATTCCTTTAGCTCTTCGGCTAAAAGTGATATGCGCAATTCACAGCGCTCTTTAGATGGAATTACGGGCGTTGGCAGTATGGGATGTCTAAACGTTGTATGAAATTCGGCTACCTGGTTTAGTGGTTTTGGGTCTTTGATCATGATTTATAGATAATTAATAAAGTCGCGGTTAAATATAAGTAAGTTCAATTAAGCAATGCAACAATTACAAACAATATGTATATCTTCAACCACTAAATATAAAGTATAAAATTAAACCCATTAACTTTTAAGCAACTCAACAATCAAATCCCTTATGACCGCTACTTTGCCACGTTTGCTGCTTAGCTTTTGCATCCTGACGATCATTTTATCCTGTAATCAAAATCCACCTGTAGCGGCTAATGCCTACCCAGACTCTGTAGGTGTTGATCGTCTTATCAAGCAAGGAAAAACCTATATGGGCGCAAATATTGACTCATTGCCGCCGCTTGCGCAAAAGTTAAAGCAGATAGCGCAAACCACCGGCAATAAAACCGCTTTAGTTTATGCCGAACAATTTACAGCCGAATATTACTGGATGTCTGCCGATCCTAAAAAGTCGATGGAGGTAGCCGTTAAATGCTTAGCCGATGCCGAGAAGTGGAACATAAAGAAAGCTATACCCCAAACTTATCTCATCATAGGTAATTTGCACAAAGAAAATGCTAATTATAAAATGGCGTTCGATGCCCAGGAAAAGGGTTTACGTTCGGCAGAGACCAGTCATGATACCGCTTCTATTATTTCGCTGCTCAATTTAAGGGCAATGTTTATACACACCTCCCTTCTTTATAACAATGACACATTAAGCGTTGATACTTCCATAAATATACATCTAAAAGCATTAAAAATAGCCGAATCAAGTATAAAATATGAATCCCAGCGTGTCGCGCTGTATGATAATATATCCCAATACTACCTGCAGCATCAAAAAGATTATGCCAGGGCTATTTATTATGGCGATAAGGGAGCGGCAACAGCCATTAAATATAACCAGCAACGTTCACTTACCTATAGCTATTGCTGGCTGGGTGAAGCCTGGTATTTTAAGGGCGATAAGCAAAAAGGGCTTGACTATTTAAATAAAGCCCTGCTGATAACACGGTTAATAAAGCAGCCTTACCGCGAAATGGAAATTTACGATCACTTGTCCGATTGCTATTACTCCTCGGGCGACTATAAAGCTGCTATAGCGGCCACAAACAGGTCGTATGCAATGCGCGATTCACTACAAGTAGCAGTTAATGAAAAACAGATAAGCGAATTACAGATAAAATACGAAAGCGCAAAAAAAGATAAGGAAATAGCCGTGATGGACCGGTCGCAAAAAGCAAAAAACCGGCAAATCCTGGTAATCCTTGCATGCAGCCTGCTTTTTGTTATATTTTTAATTATCCTGGTACTGCAATACCGCATATTATATCGCAGTAACCGTTTGATTAAAAAGAGCAATGTGCAAAAAGACAAAGCGCTTGAGGATATCGCTTATATACAGGCACATGAATTAAGAAAGCCTCTCGCATCTATTTTAGGTTTAATTAACCTGATAAAAGCAAGTGATCATGAAGTTGACGAAGAATGTATTGCAAAATTAGAAGAGGCGAGCCATCAATTAGATGATAAAATACGCTCCATAATAAATAGCGTAGAACACGATAATAATCGCGCTGTTCATTAAAATTAAGAAGCACTAATTGAAACGGATGACATCGAATTTCACGAATTGCCTGTCAAAAGTTAATTCGTGAAATTCGATGTAATCCGTGCGCATCCGTGTTCATATAAAATTCGTGTAACTCGCCTCCGTCACAATTAGTGCCTATTCAAAATTCGTGAAATTCGCCCTAATTAGTGAAAATTCGCGTTCTTACTATCATCAAAAGGAAAAACCAATTTAAAGCTGATATTCCTGCCCATGTTATAAACACCCTGGCTTTGCTTTGTTACCGTGGAGACGTTGCCGTTGTACGCCAGGAAGTATTGTGCCAGGTTCAAATGGTCGGCATAAGCAACATTAGTCAGGTTGGTACAATTCACATATAAAGAACATACCACTTTCCCTGTCTTTTGATTTATAAAATTAGTACCCGCGCCTGCATTAAATAAAGTGTAGGCCGCAGATGTCACCTCGGTATAAAGCGCACTGTAAATATCATTTTGCGCCCAGTCATGCTGTAAGCCAAATTTAAAGTAGGTTCCCTTAATTACTGAATTATGCCCGTCATTCAACCTTAACTTAACTTCAGAAGTTAAATGGGGCGCAGGTGTCCATGGAATATGGTTGGTTGAATCGGATGAATTAGGAAGATAAGAATAAATATAGGTAAACCCATTATCTATTTCCAGCCATTTAGCCTCAGCCGGATGTATGTTTAAATAACCTGAAACGCCTGTAATGATGGCTGAATTAGAGGATACATATTGATATACGGGGTAGCCCTGCGAAACCTGGCCGGTACGATCTGCAAATATAAAGTTGCTGATATGGTTATAAAAACCGTCTGCGTCCACGCTGACATCTTTGCCATTATATCCGTACGCTAAGTCTACTTGGTAGCCTTGTTCGGCTTTAAGGTCAAGATTGCCTAACTGCACGGCGTTGGAGCCAATATTGAGACCGTTACTGGTTAACTCATTAATAGCCGGGGCACGGTAACTTTTTGAAATATTCAATTTTAGGTAATTGTTATCCGGTAACTGGTACGATGCACCAACGCTTCCCGAAGGCCCCGTATAGGTATTGTTAAACCCGGTAAACTGAACTGTAGAACCTGGAGTTCCGATTGGAACAATATTACCTGCACCGTTTAATGACATGGGGTCGCCGAGAAAATCGGTCCGGTCAAAACGGAGGCCGCCGCTTAGCGTCAAATTTTTAAAGTTCTTTTCTACTATTGCGTAGCCGCCTATCTCAAAATTGGTATAGTTTGGTATTTCATAATCGGGCACATAGGGTGCGGGGGGTGCCGCGCCGTTGCGTTGAAATTCGTAAATACCGTTGATACCGGTGGTTAGTTTCAAACCTGAATTGTCGTCTGCAACCTGGTATTTAAAGGAATAAGGAATATCGTTAACCAATAAATTGCCAGATCCCATTGTCCCGGTATCAATATCATGATGAACGCTTTGTGTAAAACCAATATCCAAACCTAATTTGCCTTTGCCTGCGTTGATACTGTTTTGCCACCATGCCTGGTATTCCTCCAGAATTTTATCACCGGCTACATTTGCGTTATAAGATAAAAAATCAGATGTCGTTGGATATACTTTCCCGTTTTGCGGCGCATCGAATATAAATCTGCCGGTACTGTCGCGGTTTCCGTCGGGCACTTCTATCCGGCGGTGTAGGGCACTTAGCGTAAGTCTTGAATAGCCCCATGACCGGTTGATGCCGAGCACCAGCCTGGCGTTCACCTGGTTCCAGGCAGTTCCCCAAACATAGCCGTCTTTAGGATCGGAATAACTATGCGCTTCTTCACCGCTGGCCTGCAAGTTCCATACAAAACCATTTTGGTTGCCTGCTACATTCAGCGACGTACCGAGGTAGCCATTATTAGTATGATACTCTGTAAGTACGCTACCCTGCACGGTTCCATTTTGAGGCAACGGCGCTGATTTAAAGCTGATCACACCAGCTTCAGCACTGGCACCATATTGCAATGATGCGGGCCCTCTTATAATTTCGGCATCGTGTACCGCGTAAGGGTCTATCAATATACCGTGGTCATCGCCCCATTGAAAATCTTCCTGTGGCACACCATCCATCAGAGTCAGAACCCGGTCAAATCCTAAACCGTTGATCTGGGGTTTAGTAGTACCTGCCCCTTCAGTAGTTTCATTAACACCCGGTTGTAAAGCAATTAAATCAATCGCGGTATTGGCAACGCACTCTAAGATCATATTATGGGTCACTACGGAAATTGGTACCGGCGCACGCTGCCTGGTAGTGGTATTACCCAACGCTGTCACCACGACATCAAAAAGTTCAAAATTTGAGGCAGATAGTTTAAAATCTACTGAATATGTATTACCGAGATCAATCACTTTCGTCACACTCGCATAACCTACTACATTTACCTGGATCAAATATTCGCCATCAGGCAGTTGGTTTAAAACATATTTGCCGTCTGCATTGGTACTTGCACCCGTTTTTAAATCGGGTATATAAATGGTTGCCCCCGCTATAGGCAAGCCGGTTGCTTTATCGGTTATTGTACCCGTTATTTTTCCTGTGCCCGGCACAGTTTTTGCAAATAAAGGCATGCTTGCCAATAAAAAAATTAGTATATAAGAAAGCCTGAAAAGGCTTAAAGAAATTTTCATAAGAGTTAGAAATAAAACGAATGTTAATGACGAACAATGTCCTGGAAAGCCATGTTCCTAACCGAAACCATGCCTTTTAAATATTATTATACACAACAGGGGCACCAAGCCGGCACTCGCGCATATAACAATCAGGAAAAACGTAATTAACCGATCCGGGGAGGCTGAAAGATGGTTTTATTCAGCGTGATTGGTGCAAGGGAATTATATGGCGTAAAAATTAGCCGTAACAAATGGGTATGGAATTTTATACTTACAGCGCTTTCACAGTAGTTTTCCTGTGTAAGATTTTTTTGTGTCCGGCCCTCTTCGCTTTTTTCCTTCTGTTCGGCTTGTTTTATCTTTTTCATAAAATAGCACTTGCCGTCGCAATGCAGCCAGGGTCTATCGCGGTTTTCGCAAAGATTAGCCGCTATGTATTTTTGGTTCAGTTCAAAGCCTGCGTAAATAAACAAGCGTGAAAAACTACCACTTATAACAGCAATTAGCAGCAAAATAGCAATAAGCCTGTTTTTTATGCACATTGCTGCAAATGTAAAAGCAAAATTCGGTTTGCAAAAAAGAAACTATGAAAAAGGACTGTTACAATTAAAAACAGTCCTTTTTAGAATATCATAAGATCACTACTGCTTGGGGCGCGTAAGGACAAAATGTGTTTTTGCACCACCAAAATCAATATCCACCGCGCACGAATCTGCATAAAGCTTGCCAACATGCGGGTAGTCGGTGCCACCTACATTTACACTGAAGCTGAATTTATCACCGTCGATCTTTCCGTTATCAATTGAAACATCGCCATTGGGGGATGTAGCTGTGCCGGTTAATTTATTTCCGTCAACTTTAAATGTATAAGATACATCAAGGTTGTTGCCGCCAGGTATAGCAATTACGCCTACCCATTTGCCGTTCAGGTCGGCGGCTATAGCAATTACAAATACAAACGCGCAAATAACTAATGCAATAGGATTAAATAGTTTTCTTTTCATTTTTTTGGATGTTGTTAAGCGTACTAAATATATGTATTTTTATTTGATCTAAAATATATTCCACTCAAATAAACAAAACATGAAAACAATAGAAGTTATTTCCGTACCGGTAACCGACCAACAAGCAGCCAAAGAATTTTATGAAAAAATTGGCTTCCAGCTTATTATTGAAGCCCCAATGGGCGATGGTAACACCTGGATACAGTTGGGCTTGCCCGACCAAATTACCTCGATATCGTTGGTTAACTGGTTTGGTAAGGCACCTGCCGGAAGCTTACAAGGGCTCGTTTTAGCCAGCGATGATATAGAAAAAGAAGTAGCGGAATTTAAGGCTAAAGGTATCGATGTTAAACCTATTGACGATACACCGTGGGGCCGTTTCGCTGCATTCAGTGACCCCGATGGAAATGGTATGATATTGCGCGGCGAGGCAAAACAATAAAACCTTCTCAACCCAGGGCAATCGCTTTTAACTTTTTTAAACACTCAAAATGATGAAAAACTGGGCTTGTGGGCCTTGTGCGATGCCTTTCCCTAATTTGTGATCGTTGCGCAACTATTGTATTAAAATATAGGCTTGAGACTATAAAGTGTTCTTTGAAATATTGATTAAAATGATGAAAGCAAACTTATATCATATTGTTGTTTGAATT